>Ga0164243_10000609_pt1 | contig 64232 bp, 37 predicted proteins | sample OricompcompostOP_FD_108781 | JGI IMG/M metagenome (GOLD analysis project Ga0164243, IMG submission 108781) | Organic Plus compost microbial communities from Emeryville, California, USA - Original compost - Organic plus compost (OP) | ecosystem: Engineered > Solid waste > Mixed feedstock >... | reverse complement strand
TTCGGAGTGGAAAGAAATACTACTGAAAGAAAAGGAAAATTTGTTTCAGGATCCAGGGTTTATAGACACAAAGAAATTAGAAAACTCTAGTTTATGACTGCCTGTATTTAGGGGTACTTACACGTATCATCACTCACATGCAAGGTTTCCCGCTTGACAATTGTAGTCAAAGAACTTGTGGTAAATTTATGGTATAAAAAGAAAACCCTGATCTTTCTATCAGGGCTCTTTTCAAATGCAGATTAAAATATTCTCATTTTAAAAATGATTATTTAGACATTACTATTCACAGTTTTTAAATATGGCTCTTTTCGGTAAATATGTAATGAGGCCAGAATCAATGCTCCAGGTTAGATTACCTTTATTATTATCAAACATTAAATCAACCGTATAGAAACTTTCGTCTCTATAATTTTTAATTTTCATTTGTACACTTGAATCTTCTACTTTGGATGGTAAAAAATAACCAGCAAAATCTAAGCTATCAACATAACCATTAATATACTTACCACTATCAAGTGCCGCAACATAGAGTAGAAAAACAGTATCATTTTGTGTTCTAAATATAATATCCATTTGATTACCACCATCATTATAACAATAATGAGAGCGGTAACCCGTAAAATTCTTCTCCATAGGGTAATTGCACCCTAAAATAGCAGTAAGCATCGAGATTACTAAAAATTGTCTTATCATATTATTCATATTTTTTTATTGAATTAAGTCTATTTTTCCAACCTTTAATATTAACTCTATACACTTCTGTACCCTTTAACGATTCATAATACTCTAGTTGATGATCGGCAAATTTTTCAACTAACTTATCTGCGTTTACAGTATTAAGAGAATTTATCTGTTCTTCATTTAACTTAGAACTATTCACTTTAAATTGGTATCCTAAATCGTTTAAAGCCTTTTTAATATTTTTATTAATTATACCTGGTGTAAGAACACTTTGATCAAAAATTGCATTAGCGATTTTTTCGTTTTGGATTTTATTTATACTATAAGGCTCAAGTCTAGATGCTACATAATATTTATCAGCTTGTTGAGTCGTTAAGTTCTTAATATTTTCAATATCTAAACTAAGCCCCAAAAGTTTAGCTGCTTGTGGCCATTCTCTTTTTTCAGCTATACCATATTTTGTAGCACCTCCTGGGTCATCGGACCTATTTACATAGCCACCTTCAGAGCTATACATGCTATTTAATAATTTTCTGACAATTGGTGTAATAGTCTCAGAACTTTGCTCTTCTTGCCCCTTATCTTTATTAATTGCTTCACTATCATTAGGAATTAGTAATGGAACTCCTGCTATACCTGCCGATATATTAATCATTAATTTTGAAACTTGTTCTACAGTTTCTTTTTTGAGTTTAGGTTGATTATGAGCATCTTTTTGTTGCGGAGGTTGTTCACCACTTGGATCATTATAAACTATTGGATTGTCATAGGAATACTCATAAGGAGAAGCAGACATTTCTACATAAGTACGCCCTACGTTTCGTTTAGGTTTTCCTTTTGTTAGATTATACCATTCACTATTAATCGGATCCACACTTACCCACCTGCACAACCAGGGTATATAATACCTTGCCCCGTGATAATACAATCCACTTTCCTCATCCCTTTCTTTGCCGGTATAGCGATAACGTTTTGCTACTGCCTGAATGCTTGCATTCATAGCTTGATAGCTCGTCGTACCATAGGGATGATATTCTTCGTAAGAAACAATTTCAGCAAGATGGTTGAGTTCTAAAGATGCCGATTGCAGATGATTCGAATAAATATATCGCATCAGTGAAGGTGCTGTATTATTATCGTTTGCGGGTGTCCCGAATGTCCGGTTTTCCAGCATCGCTATACGGCCCGTATCATCGCTTACATGCAGCGTTATACGTTCGACTATTTTCAAAGAGCTCGCATCAAATTTACGGTATATCTCGTAATTCCCTAAATATATCCGCTCTTCCTTTATGCCTGCTTTATTCACATATTTGCGTATCCTTTGCCCGCCGCCGTACTGGTACCAGGCGCTCATCGTACCCTTGGCAATATTTTTCAGCTCGTTCTGCTGATTCCAGCCCATGGTGCTCAGGTGCGGCATCACGCTTATATTACCGCGAACATCATGGGTATAATTGTAAGTGTTTGCACCCACTACGGTACTGGTCAGCCGGTTGTTTGCCGTACCGATATTAAAGGTGCGGGTATAGCTGCCGGTACCGGCTATATGCTGCAAAGTGAGGATATTGCCCACGGCATCATAGGTATAGTTTTGTGTATAGCTTTGTACCGCGTTTCCGTCGCCTTTATGTGTCGTCTTCCAGGCGGTATCCTGTGTATTATCGTCCGTACCAAAGCTGGCCGTGCCGATCAGCTCCCGGCCCTGCGCTTTGATCAACCGGTACAAGGCATCATAGGTATATTTCTGCGTCGGGCTTACCACCGTATTGTTGAAATATAATGTCTGCTGCGCGCTGTCTGTGATCGTGGTGATATTACCCACCGGATCGTAATAATAATTCAATCCCTGGTATATGGTCGCACCGCTATTGCCGGTTGTCAGCAGCGTTTTCAGGCGGAAGGTATTGGCATCGTAAGCATATTTCGTCACCGTGTTGTTGCCATACAAAATGGACTGTCGCTGACCTTTGGCATCATACTTTATATTTTGTACATGCTCCGTACCATTCAGCACCACCTTTACCAGCGCACCGCTTTTATCATAGGCAGGTACCGTAATATTACCACCCGGGTCAGCGCTCGTTACAGGTCTGCTGAGCGCATCATAGGCTACGGAAGCCGTAAATATTTCCGTGCTCAGTACCGGGCCGGCATCCCAGTTCACATCGCTGATCGTGTGGTCCTGCAATAATTGCTGCTGGGTGCTTAATGGATTGCCTTTAAAATCGTAATTGTTTACCTGCTGCAGGCCGCTGCCATCATAATGGCGGTACAGCTGCCCGCGGTAGTTGTGCAGTTTATCGTCCGCCAGCCCTTCGCCATAGACCATTTTCTCGGCACAGGTGGTCGTGCTGCTTTCCGTAATCTCCTTACGCAGCTGCCGCCGCAATACATCATAGGTAAAGCGGAACTTCCGGTCCTCCGCATCCCAGCCGTAAAGCGGCTGCCCGGCCACGTCGCCCAGGCTGTAGCCGTTACCACTGTCAATACTCTGCTGGCTGCATACCTGCTGCAGCATATTGTAGCCATAGCTGAGCGGAACCAGTGCGCGGCCGTCCGTTACGGAAAGGCGGTTGCCCTGTATATCCAGGCGGACAAAGCTGTCGATATAGGTGTCCACCGGTATGCCGCCGCTGTCCAGGTAGCGGTTATGCTGTATCGTATAGAAGGGCCGTGCCAGGGTATCGGTATGCACCACCGTGGGCGTACCGGCATGCACCGCGGCCTTCTGCGCGGCTTCCTGCTCCTCCGCGCCCATGCCGCCGCCGATGCGGGCGGTGTACCAGGCGCTGCTCAATACGGTATCATTATTGTCCCAGCTGCTTTGCGCCCAGGCGGTCCATTCGGTTTTGGTAAAGGTACCGTCGGGCAGGTCGGTGCGGCAGGCGCGGTTCAGCGCATCGTATTTTATCTTTGGCGTTACGCCCGCGCTGGCGGCCTGCTCGGCGGCATTGCAGGCATGCGTATTGCTGAAGTAAGGCTCGTACTGCATCACCGCATTGCCCTTGTTGTTGTAAATGGTACGGCCGCTGCCCACCCAGGGCTTGCCGCCGAGGTCGCTGTTTGGTTCGCATTGCGCCTTATGCATCAGCACCCGGCCAAAGCCGTCGCTGTAGCTGAAGCGCATTTGCATAGGCGTTTCGGCAGACGTTTCGACAGGCTCAACGTCCCCGCCTGAGGAAGACGTTTCGACAGGCTCAACGTCCCCACCTGAGGAAGATGTTTCGGCAGACGTTTCGACAAGCTCAACGTCCCTGCTTGAGGAAGACGTTTCGACAGGCTCAACGTCCACACTGGTCACTGAGCTTGCCGAAGTGACGCTGGCATGCTGCTCCCGGGCGATCATCGCCACGGCCGCGGGCATGCCCTCCAGGTCGTACACGCAGCGCCAGGTGGCGCCCTGTAAAAGATCGGCCGCCGCCGTAGCGGGATCATCCCAGAAAAGGACCTGCTTCGCCAGGTCGGCGCTGCTGCCGGGATCCATACCGGCCAGGGTATCGCCTTCGCTGCCTTTGCCTCTTAGCGCCATGGCCACGGGCATGCCGAGGGCATCGTACAGCATATCGCTCAGGTTATCGTTCATATCCTTTGCCGACAAGGGCTGCAGGCTGTACCAGTCATAGGCCGTAATGCTCATGGTATTGCCCAGGGCATCGGCGGTGCTTTGCGGCAGCAGCCAGTAGCTGCCCCAGTAGCTCACCGTCGTGCTGTTGCCCCAGGGATCGGTAAAGGACAGGGGTGTATAAAAATTAGTGGCCGGGCTGCTGTACACCGCCCTGCCCGATGGCAGCCAGTAGCCGTCGTTGCCGTCGAGGTCGATATAGCCACCTTCCGTCAGCATAGCGGCGCTTACGCGGGCGCCGTAGGCTGCGGTCAGCACGGCGTCGGTAAAGGCCAGGGCATACTGCTCATGCGGCAGGGCCAGCGACTCGAGCAGGCCGGTAGCCAGGGGCGCAGTGGCGAGATTATTCTTGAATAAGGTACGGCTGTGGCTGAGCCAGCGTTTCTGGCCGGTAGTCACCGTTTGCGAAAAATCCCGCTCGGCAGCCGCGTCTATCGCGGTTTTCAATGTGCTGCCGGTCCAGAGCGCGCCGCCTGCGGGCACATCGAGCACCACCTCGAAGCTGCGGCTGCGGTAAGGCAGGCGCAGGCGGTAGGCCGTGGGGCTGATCACATCATTGGTATAATCGTTATAGGCCGTGGTGATGTGCATGAGGGCCTGCTCGGTACGCACCTTGAGCGGCAGCGTGCCGGGGATCACGCGGCGGGGATAGGCTACCTGCGCGCTGTGCAGCACATTACCATAGGCATCGGTGGCCAGGGTAAGGCTGTGCAGGATACGCGGATCGGCTGCATCGCGCTCACAGCTGAAGGCTACCTGCTGCTGCTGCAGGCTCATAAAGGAGCCGTAGCGGTTAGGGCCTGCGGGCTGTATCTTCTTTACTTCATAAGCGGTGGCGGTCACGCTGTAGGGTATGCCCTGCTGCGCGCTGCCGTCGAGGGCATAGATCTCCTGGCGCAGGGGCTGGCCTTTGAGCGCGCGGTAGGCTTCGCGGGTTTCCTGCGCGTTCATACCCGTGGGGATCTGCGCGATCACCACCAGGTCGTCCCAGCCGTCGAAATGATAATATTCTTCCTTAAAATGATCCGTAAGCTGCTTATAGCGTATCCAGGCGCCGGTATGGTACCAGGTACGGGTCTGCACGGGCCACTGGTCCAGCGAGCTGCTATCCGTGATATCAGCCTTATCGGTATCGGTGGTCTCCACGTAGCCGAAGCCGCGGAACTCGCGCTCCTCGTGGTCGTAATAGCCGTGGCGGTAGCGGTACAGCTGGGTATAGCTGGTCTCGCTGACGGTGTCCAGCGTGGTGACCTGGCTGATGCAGTGCACCGGGAAGGGCAGCTTCGTGGCCCAGGGTCTGCCGCTGAGCTTATCGTCGAGGTAATATTTTGTCGAGCTGCGGTAGGCAACGCTCACGGTCTTGCCCATGCCGCTGCTGTAGCTTTTGAGCAGGTAAGGCTTGTTGCCGCCCATGAGGTCGATATAGCGCATGGGAGCATTGGCAAAATGCGGCAGGGGACTGCTCCAGACGATACAGCCGGTGCCGTTGCCGAGGAAGTCGAGCACGGCGATCTTGCTGTAGGCATCGGTGCCGGGCATGGGGTTGATGTCGGTAGCGCTGCTCCAGCCGTTGCCGGCCTGGTTGATCCAGGCGGTGCATTTGTTTTTGCCGACGAAAATAAGATCGGCCGCGCCGGTGCCGCTGATATCGGCGAGCGTGAGGTACATGGGGTTAAAGAGGTCGGGCGAGCGGAACTGCGGGGCGCCGCTCATGGTCACCTTCGCGCCGAAGCGACCGTAGCCCATATTGGGCCAGTAGCAGACCTCGCCGTTGCGGATGCGCACCAGGTCGGTAAGACCGTCGCCGTTCATATCGGCCAGGAAAATGCTCTGCACGGCATCGCGCAGCAATAATACGGGTCCTTTCTCCTCGTCGCGGACGGGCGTATAGCCCCCGCCCCTGCTCCAGCCCCTGGTACCTTCGCTGGCATACCAGGTCCAGGCGCGGTCTTCGGTCAGCAGCAGGTCAGGACGGCCGTCCCCGTCGAGGTCCAGGCTTTTGACAAAAGGGCTGTTGAGGTCTATATTCAGGTTTTTGGCAAAAGCGCGGAAAGGCTGCCATTCGCCATAGCCGGTCGCTGAGCCTGTCGAAGCAGTTGCTGAGCCTGTCGAAGCAGTTGCTGAGCCTGTCGAAGCAGTTGCTGAGCCTGTCGAAGCAGTTGCTGAGCCTGTCGAAGCATCGTCTATCTCCCAATAACCTTTTACCGGTTCCTGTGCCACTACCTGCCTGCGGCCGTCGGCGTCAAGGTCCTGCCATTGCAGGCTGCCGCCGAGCCCGGTGAAGGAAGGCTTTTTGCCGATCTCTTTTGCACCGGCAAAATGACCTTCGCCGAGGTTGTTCTTATAAAACCAGCCGCCACCCTGCTCGGTAAGGATGCCGCTGATGCCTTCGCCTTCAAAGTCGATCCACTGGTAAGGGCCGGTAAGCCCCTGCGGTGCATTACGCGCATCGTCTTTACTTACGGACACGATGTCCGTATTCCAGCTCAGCGCCTCGTAGCTAAAGGTCATGGCCGGCAGGGATTTTTCCTGCCATAGCATGCCCTGCTGCCGGTGCCCCGTCTGTATGGCTTTGGTGATCAGGTCGGCCTCCGACAAAGCGCCGGGGGCCAGCGCATCGTTGCGGTATTGCAATGCCAGGCTGCGCACCAGGGTGGCCGCGCCGCCGTTCAGCTCGGTAAAGCGGTGGAACATCAGCACACGGCGCAGCAGGCGCCAGGTACGGATCTCGAAGCCCGCATGAAAATCAGAGAAAGCATCATGGCGCACCGGCCAGGGCTGGTCCGGGGCGGGATTATAGGGGCTGCTGTGGTCGCCGTAGTCCAGCGCCGCTTCCATCAGCCAGTCGATGGCCGGCAAAGCGGGCTGGTAAATATCGGCTTCGCTGATAAACCAGGGTGTCTTGTTGCAGTACTGCACACGCTTGAGATAGGTATTGGCTACCGGCGCATTGCCGTTGAGGCGGTTGGCCTCGGGCGCCGTATGCGGCACGCTGCGCAGGTCTTCGGCTATATAGGTGTACAGCTGCACATTGCCCTTATGGTCGAGCGTGAGCTGGGGCAGCCACCGGAAGATCCTGCCGGCATTTTCCGGGTCGGCCAGGCGGGCATTCGCCGTAAGACCGTAATAAGTAGTGATATTATCCTTCGTCATGACCCGCCACCAGCCTGCACGCTGCCCGGTGGGAACAATGAACTCGATCCGGGCGAAAAGCCCTTCAATACGCGGCCGGTACCGTTTGATGGTATAGCTGCCGGCGGTAATTACCACGGGCATATTACTGCCGTCCAGCTCGGGTACCAGGTCCTCGGCGCCCGCCAGCAGGAACACGTCGCTTTCCTCGTAGTCGGCATAGCGGGGCAGCTTCTTGTCCGTCCGGCGCTGTATGCCGGGTATGGAGAGGCTCCAGCCCAAGCCGCATTCGCTGTTGCCGCCGCCGCTGCTGTAGGAGAGCGCGAGGCCGGGCGTAAAGCCGCCGCGGCCGGGACTCAGGGGCAAAAGTATCTCCAGGCCCGCCGTTCCGTTCACCGCGTTCACGCTGAACTTCTCGTCGATGCCTTTGAGCGCGCCGCCGCCCTTAGGCATGCTGATCACGGGCGCTGCGCTTTTATAAAAGGGGCTGTTATCGTCTTCCTGCTTCGGCTGCACCGTATAGCGGTCCAGGGCGGAGCCGGGAGCGGCATTGCTGCCGCTTTGCCGCTCCTTATTTCCAGATGATGATTGCTGTTGCATAGATTGTGATTTGAGGGTGTAGGATCCTGGCACGGTTTAGGACATCGTATAGGCAAAGGTGAGGAACAGGTCGTTCAGCTCTGCATCTGTTACCGCCATAGCGACACCGGCCACTTCCTTGTATAAAATAAAATTGAAGGGCCTGGATACATCGTTCACCGTAAAGTCAAGCGCAGTGCCGGTAGTGATCACCTTTGAATTGACACTACTGCTGGCAATGACATTGGTGGTGCTGTTATAGATCACTTTATATTCTGTCAGCGGCGATGCCGGGATCGTATTCTTTGCGCTCAGGTAAAAAGTTACCGATTGAATATCCAGGGCCTTCTTCTGTGCATATTCCGGGAAAAATTCCCGCAGCAGGCTCAGGTTCAGCGGCCTTCCTACAGGCTGTCCACCTACATTCACCAGCTGGTTAAAGCCGTTGATCCAGTCGTTGCTGCACTGGTGCCGGGTGCTTATATAGCATGGATACAGATTACCGGAAGCATTCAATGCTGCATTGAGCGTACCCATAACCCTGACTGCCTTGTCTTCGTCATTCCTCGCAGTGTATTTCAGGTGAACGATCACATCGTTAATCGTCGTATAATCAAATTGCCTGAAATTCTTCTCCTTCATCATATCCAGGCTCCAGCTGCTGATCGCTCCCTTATGCTCAAAAGGCACATACCGCTCGTCCCGGAAGCTGAGCTCGAATACACCTGCATCATTCTGGCCGCCGCTGGTAGCGATCATCTCCGTATTGGGAAATCCGGGAACAGCTATCGGATCGTCATCTGCATCATACATAGAATGGCCGGTAAGTGTCAGCTGGGCTGCTACTGTCGTATAAGGCCCGGCAACACATGGTATGGAAAGGCTGACCGATTTGATACGCCTGAGGTAATGACCCGGGAAATCGAGATCGAACCAAAGCTGGTTGAGGTCGAAGGTACATTGCCCACCGGTACGCAGGTCAATAAGCCCTGCCGGGTTGATCATGGCCAGGGAGAAGCTTTTGGTCAGCTCCAGCTCGCGCTTGTTCTCCTCCATATAGGTAGCTTCCATTTTCCGCAGGTCAAACTGCAGGCGCTCCCCGCTCATCAGGCCTTTGCGCAGGCTGTCCCAGTAGCCGAACTTCACAAAACCCGTGGATGGCAGATTGGCCACCGGCAGCTCATGCGTATAGCACCACTCAGCCCTCTTGGCCATATCGTAGGCCAGCTGGTAGCTCTGGAAATAAGTGGCCGACACCTGCGCGATCATCCAGTTGTACAGCTCCACATTGGTGTACTTGCTGCGCATATAGGCATCTACCTCTTTGGCATTTGCGATCTGCAGGTCATGGTTGTCCAGCTCCTTTTTAGCCATGTCTATCCTGATCTCGGCACCCAGTATCTGCCGGTCTACCTGCTCCAGCTCTTTCTGCGCGCTATTTGCCTGGAATACCCAGTCGTCCCTTCTTCTTTCGTAGCCGCCGGTGGTCACCGCCATGGTAGCCCGCATATTATCATAAGCCACCTTGATACCTAAGCCGGAGCTGACGGCATGCATTACATTGGCCAGCTGCAGCCCGCCGTAGCTGACACCGGAGGCAAACAGCTGCAGGTGAAATGTCGGCAGCGCGGAAAGAATACCGGCTACCGTTTCAACGATGCCCTGCGCCAGCTGGAAATCCTTGGCGCTTTCCAGCCTGTTGAGGTGCTCTTCTTCATTGGCATTCTTAAACGGCCGCGTACTGTAATAGGTAAAGCGGTACTGCGTGTTTTCCTTTGTTTTCTGCAAGGCTTCCAGCGCCGTCTCCGCATCCCGTATCTGCATTTCCCTGATCGCGCGGGCGCTTTCCAGCACCTGTATCTCCTGGCCCGAACGGAGCAAAGCAAGCGCTTCGGCATCCTTTTTCTCCAGCGCGGAGAGCAGCGCGCCGCCCAGCGCCTTTACATCGCCGATCAGCTCGTTCGCTTTCTGCACCACGTAATTGAAGCGGTATAAAGGCACATTGATACCCGATATCTGGTCGAGGACCGTATTGATATCGACGCCCATAGCGGTAGCCCTTACCAGCAAAGCAGGATCGATAGGCGGCTCGTACAGCGGCAGTTGTCTCAGGGTACCGTCTATATTCATGCAGTTCCGGATCTTGAACAGGCGGTCGGCAATGGTGTCCCAGTACGCCAGCAGCTTATCGTTCTTGGGCAGGCAGAAGTACAGGGTCTCCAGGTTAAGCCCTTCCTTGGGCGGCGCCGGCGTCTGCTGCTGTTGCTGCTGGGAAGGCGGTATATAGCTGACAGGTCCTGCATTGGGCGCATAATAAGACTCGATCGCTACCATAGCATTGGAAAGCGCGTCCAGCGGACCGTTTTCCAGCAGCTCGTCAAAAGTATAGACGGCTTTCTTTACCCTCGGCGGTATCTCGGTGGGGCGGTCGCCCAGTATATTGGCGGCAAGCACATAAAGCTGCGTCGCTTCATTTACCGACTCGATGGTATCCCTCCGGAACAGCTGGTCGCCCCAGGCGATCAGGTTGTCCAGGTATTTCATCAGCACATTCTTCATATAGGCAAGGATGCGCATACGGGCAATAATGTGCGGGTTGAAGGGGTTCCGTTCCCAGGTACGTACCTGCGCCACCGCCGTCTCCACGTTATTATTGATGCTGATGATCAGCTCGCTCAGCGTTTGCGCGGGAAGACCCGATTCGACATAGAAAGGATAGAACTTCCAGAAACGCTGGTTAGTGCCGATAAGGGAACCGGAGATATTGGTATTGCTGGTAGGATTAAAAATATAATGGTACCATTTCTGCGCATCTTCAAACTGCTGGTTATTGCTTAATCCCTGCGCGATCAGCATCGGGGCATGAAAGAATATTTCCCAGTTGTAAATACTGTAGGCATCGGAAAAATCGAACTGTACATTGTTTTTCGGGTACAATGTATTTACGAGCAAGGTAGGCTGGTAATTGGATGCGAAATTCATCGTATCGGTCTGCGCCTGGTTGCTCAGCTTCAGCAGCTCCGGAACACCGCCGCGGTTGAGCGCTCCCATGAACCTGGGCACCTGTGCATGGTAAAAGGTATTGAACTTATAGGTCTGGGGCGTATAGACGGTCGCAACGGAAGATAAGTACAGGGAAGGCGCTGCATTGCTGACGGCAAAAGGGGGAAAGCTGATGTTGTAATTCCCGGCTGCAAACGACAGCACCCCGGACAGGCTCACCTTTGCCGGCGATAATACCGCCTGCAGGTTTACCTTAATTGCTTTGACCCCCTGGATCTTCTGGACATAAAAAGTATGCTTTTCATCTTCGAAGAAATACTTATCCTCGAGCGGGTTAAGACCATCGGCCCCACGCTTATCGGAGCGTGCGGTTATGCGGAACCTGTTATAAGGCGTATTGTTGAGGATCACCTGGCTGGAAGAGGAACGGACCCAGCGCGTAAAGTTATCGACATAATAACCGGCAGAATAGGAATGATAGCCATCCACCTCTATGATATAGCTGTCCTTCCGAAGCTTTCCGTCCTGCGTCGGATCCTCTTCAAATTTCATCCGGTTAAAGCGTGTTCCGAGCGGCGCTATAGACTGGTATCCGCGGTCATTGTCGCGTAATACATAAGGATCGCGGTTATTGTCTCCTTTCCACAGGAAGGTATGGAGCCCGATACCATTCTCATCCAGGCCGGCAGGGAACAGCAGGTTAAAGCAGATACCCTCCTCCTCGTTGCCCGGATCCTCCATGGGGGCAAAAAGATAGAGCCTGTTCTTAAACAGCTCGTCGATCCGGACCTCCCCGCGTTTTGTCAGCACCTGCAATACGGTCTGCGCATAGCCGGTATTGCCATAGGAAGCGATCGCATTGTTATTGATCAACACCTTGCTTATATCAATGTTCATGATATCTTTCCCGATATCAAATTTTTTCCATTGGCTGTCCTGGTAAAGGCTCCAGTTAAGGGTAATATTCCACTGGTTATAACGGTTATTGCCGCTGTCGGAAATCACCGGGGCCGATCCGCCATCCGGCTGTGTCAGGTTATCGATCCAGGAGCGCGCGCTGTAAGCGCCGCTGGCATCCGCCGCAAGCTCCTGGTCCAGCTGAGCCTGCACCGGCGGTACATTCTGGAAGGTGAGCCAGAAAAGGTACAGCCTGTTGTTCCACATAAGCGGAACGACATGGTCGCTGTTAATATCCAGGTTAATACGCTCCCAGGCAGACCATTCATTATCTTCCAGCCGCCTGTAGAAATAGCGGTTGGGATGCATATCGGTACGGGCAAATACATGCACGATATCATTGTCCGCCGTAAGCTCATGGTAAGCCGATACCGGCTCGAGGCGAGCTACCTCATCCAGTCTTTCCAGGTAGGCCCTGTAAGCATCCTCTACCCTTCCGGCCGTCACCTCGTCCTGCAGCAGCTGGGTTTCCAGTTCCTTAAAGAAGGGCGTTTTGTTATCGCGCAGCTCCGGCTCGATCCAGTTTTCGGGATACAGGAATACCTTCCTGTTGGCCTCCCATACCCGGTACCATTTGCGCCAGGTCTGCCACTGATCGGTTACGGACTGGTTCATGGTAATGGCGGTAGTGCTTCCGTTGACGCGTTCGATATTGAGAATGATCCGGTCAATATACAGCTGCAGGGAATTAATGGCCTGCCTGATGCGGGATGTCTGCATGCAGGGCTGCATTTCCACATCGATGAGGAGATAGGCGAAAAGATCATTCTCGTTTTTCCATTTCATGTTATTGCCGGAAATGATGTCCGGCCTGGCAATAATGAAAGCCACCAATGCCTTACGCTGGCGTTCTCTCAGCTGATCCTGCAGGGGCTTGGCGATCTTCAGCCATTCATCGTCCGTGTACTTGGCTTTGGCTGCCTTGCGCACTGTTTGCGATGTGGCAACCGTAAGTCCCGGGCGTAACGCTTCAAATGTGATAACCGGCCTTAAGCCCGTCCTGGAGGATGCGGCAAGGATATCGTTAACCGTCAGCAGCAGGCTGGCATTCCTGAAATCATTGCTGGCAGTTACGGTAGCATTATAGGTCATATTCAGCAGACCCGTGCCGCTTGTATTCCCGGCCAGCGTGGTAATGTCTGCCATATCCCATTGTGTAAGGTCCTGTACCAGTGTAAGCCAGTCATTCTTAACCGCAGTACCGCCGCCGGGCTTCGTTCCGCTGCTTACCAGCATCAGCTGGATCGCCTCCTCTTTTGTAAGCGACAATTTATCCCTTAACGCTACCCAGTTGCCCAGGTTAAAAAAGCTGCCCGTCAGCGTGGCTGTTGTTGCGGTTACAATAACGGGCAGCTGGTTGAAACCTATTACCGACAGCTTCTGGTAATTTTGCTGGTAAGTGATCACCTCTTCGGCAGACAGCTTCAGCCTGAAGATCATCCGGCTGATCTTGTCCAGCTTATAGTAGGCTTCGTACAGGTCATCGAAATCAAGACCGGTGATCCCGTTTCCGGGGATGATATCGCTGGTAGAGTCTATAAATAAAGGCTCGATCAGCACATCGATCAGCGGGGCCGGCACGGTTCCTGCCTTTACCACATCCGTTATCAGGAAAGAAGCCGTTTTATTGTCGATGCCGAATACCGCGCTGATCTTCTCCGTCACCACCTTCTTCAGCAGGTCTTCGCTTTCTGCTGTTCCACCCTCCTTTACGAGGTTCCTTAGCTCCAGCCTTAATGTTTCATAGAATGGCTGTATGGCTTTTGAAGACGGAATGAAGGCATTGCCCGGATCCTGGTGCGTCAGCAGGTATAAAGATTCATACAGGCTGAAGGGACTGTCCTGCAGCCTTGCTATAAAGGCAAACAGCTGATCAAAGCCACTGATCAGGGAAGCCATGGTACCGGAGGGAAAAGCAGTACCTGATACAGCCAGAGCGTAGCCCAGCTCCCGGAAGGAAGCAAAGGAAAAAGCTTTTACAAGCAACGTATACCGGTAAATATTGCTCAGCAGCGCCAGCGTAACCGGTACATCTGTTCCTCCTGTAAAATACAGCAGGTCATCGTCGGCAATATTGAAAGCTGCAAGAATGGTTCCGCGGTTTGTCGCCGTGGTGCCTAAAATACTTGCAGGATTATCGAAGTTAGGATCCGACGGGTTCAGGATGGCTTTGTTCCGGAAAAAGCTATCATAAACGGAAGGGAAGAAGTCCTGGGTGCTGCTGTCAAAATTTATATACTTCGCCGTGCTGATATTGCTCCATAGGATGGCAATTTTCTCAGGCGGCGCAACCAGCCTGGCCGACCACTGGCTGGCCTTGCACACATTTTTAAAAACGCCGGTATTAATATCGGCTGCGCCCAGCGATGACAATACCATATCCAGCTGGTAAATGCTCCAGCTCGTTGCCCTGTACAGGCGTATAAAGCGGTGCAGCTTATCAAAAAAGGCTGTCTTGGCTGCGGCTTCATCCACAGGAGGTACCGGCTGCCTGAACTGCAGCATAAGGTCCTCGATCTGGCAGGAATCTACGGGCCGGCCTGATTTGGAAACAATGGCAAAGGGTCGTTGCGAAGGCATACCGGCCTCCTTGTTGAGAAAATCCGTTACCAGGAGCCGGAGCAGCTCTTTATAGGTGATATTGCATTTTTTCAATAAACCCTCAATATCGCTGCAAAGATCATTGTACCAGGTACCGGCAAGATCAAAGCCATAAAATTTCCACACATCAATAGCGGGGCTTGAGCTTTTGGTAATAATATCCGCCTCTGTTTTTGAGATGCCCAGCCACTCGGCATTCATATTGTACTCACTGATCAAAGAAGCATCCGTAAGGGTAAGATAGTCCTTGGGCTTATACAGGTCCATAAGCTCATACCGCTTATACCCCAGGTGCTTCAGGTAAACCCTGCTCTCTTCCAATGCCAGGTCAAAAGGCAGGCTGTTAGGATAAACCGCCTTCTTAAGCCTCAGGTCATAAACCTTGGTATAGTCTTTATATGCCTTATAGCTGCCATCCGTATCCTTATAGGTATGTTCCGGGTAAGCCGCCAGCTCCTTTTCCGTTGCGCTTGTCTGGAAAGAATCAGGAATAAGCAAACCCGATTCTCCCGGCTCGTTTGCCTTTATATCTTTCAATATGATCAGCTCCAGCTGCTCATTAACCAGGTCGATATAAGGCAAAGGCGTATTTGAGTTCTTACAGCTCAGATCGATATGGATAAGATCAGGTCGCCGGCGCGTGAGCTCGGTATAGGCCAGTCCCGAGCCTAGTCTTGTTTTAATAAAATTCAGGATATCGGTAAAATAAGCTGCAGGACTGTACATGGAAGTACAATCGGAACAGGAGCAAAAATCCAGGCTCCCGAAAAGACTCTCCAGGTCAGGAGTTGTAGGAGACTGCTGCCCCCCGGCAATCCATATGGCTTTATTCCAGTTCTTGGTTACCTTTTCGAGATAACCTCCGGGCATCAGCTGCAGGTAGGACTGCTTTACGACCATATCCGTATGTACCGCTTTATTGTACACTTCCAGCGCCTTTGCCGTGCCTTTTAAAACGCCGCTGTAGGCGGCAACGAAATCTTCCTCGGGTAAAGCGGCAATATGCGCAGACGACCGGATACCGGCTTTCATCATCTGTACCACCGCATCGGGCTTTCCACCAGCCAGCCTGGCTAAATTCTGCAGGGGCAGCATGTCGTTCTTCAAAACTTCATTACCGCCAAAATCAGTTTCCCAGGCATTATTGATCCTGAGGTCGTAGCCGGCGTTTGCCTGGAGAAAACCCGTTACCTGCTGCGGCTCCTGGAAGCAGGCAGCAAACTGCGTGTCGCTTTGTATCCTGTTTTTTGCAACGGTAGTGGCAAAAATGTCTGTTGTAAGCTCATACAGCTTTGCTGCATAATCGGCCTTTACCTGCTGGTTATTTATATCCGTTACATTTCCACGGATGCTCTTCGGAATACATAGTTTCTGGTTGGCTGTGCAAACCTGTGTTACATAGGTCAGCCATTGCGCCTCTGTCATGGTTGACAGCTGCTGTTCCACAGGATTGGTGCCGATAGTAGCGAGGAGCGCCTTCGTCATTTCAGGCTGTACGCCGGTGATCGCCAGCAGCTGGAATCCCCGCTGTAATTTTGATGTCGTAGCCGCGCCAAAGCTCGCCTGTACAGTAGACCAGAACTGCTCTACGGAACTACCGTTCTGTTCAAGATTAAGCTTTAAAAATGAATCGACCTGGGCATCGGTATCCAGGATCGACCGCAGGATAATACGCAAAGAATGCTCATCATCATCCTTATTCTCCGATACAGTTTCCGCATTCTCCTTTTGTATCACCTGTATGGTGGCGCTGATGTTACCGGCAGATGGAACCACCCGGTTATTAAAGGCTGCATTAATAGCGGCAGTAATATCAGCAGGCGCCAGGTTACCCCAGCTCAGCAAACCTCCGCCGATCATCCTGCTCAACGCATAGGCATCGTTAGCGGTCATGCCGCTGCTATTATTAATTTTATAGGCATCTACCAGCATTCTTACAAGCGCTATGCTCTGCCCGGTATTCGCTGCTATCACATTGATTTCCGGCTTATCGCCACCGGTGGTAATGGTATATAGCTGAGCCTCCGCCAGGCCACTGGCCGTCATTACAGCCGCGCGCAGATTGTCAAACTCATATTTAAATAAGGAAAATTGTGCAGCATTGTCTATATGCAGGTCGGCAGTCGCCTTATCCTGGGTAATATTCGTATATGGCGACTGAACCAGGACTGTCTGTCCGTTTTTGATACAAACAAATACTTCTGCCAGCGAGGGATCTTCATTGTCCATCTGTGGCTGCCCGGTATTGACATAAAGTTTTTTCCTGGGCACATGGATCCGGTAATTGCCCAGGGCATTGATCGTGCTGCTGCCGATCAGCTCTTCGCCGCGGAACAGCCCTTTGTACAGAAATACTTTCACCTGGGCCGGGTCAGCCGGCACTGCGGCGATATTCTTTTCTCCGAGCGAAATATTACCCGCAACAACCACCCCACAACCCTCATCGCCGGTAAGGAAGAGGTCATTGTACGCATCGGCTGTCAGCTGTATGGAAGTGGCATAGTTATTCACCGTTGCCTGGCCTTGCTGCACCAGCTGGGTATCCCTATATATGGCATAGTTCACAGTTGCCTGCTGGGTAATGGAGTAGGCCGTAAATATTTCAAAGGTACAGGAAGCAGGATTTACGGGACCGGCCCCGATCCAGCCGCCCGGGGAAGCTGAACCTTGTGTCGCAGTAAGCTCCACGGTGAGGCCGAAGGGTAATTGCGCCAGCAAAGGATCAATACCCTGGATGGTGATCTGGCCTGATATCTTGATCATTAATTCTGAGGACATGATTTTAATATTTTTTATGATGATGATTTGAGATTATTTTATCGGGCACAGCCGTTTGTAAACGCCTGTCACCTTTTATTTAAGTATCTTGATTTTATACGGTAAGGAAGCAAGAGTAACCGAAGAATTGGCACAGTTGACGGCCATGATCTTTACTATACCGGTGGCGGATACAAAAGCCTTAAACTGTACGCCGTTGCTACCGGCAGCGGGGTCCAGGCCCAGCATTACCACATCTCCGACCTCGGCACCGGGCACCGGGAAGTCTGCGCTCATTACCGGCACAAAGCTTGTCAATGATCCGAAAGCATAGGAAACCGAAGTGGTAATTACCATTACATCTGCATGCAGCACGCCTCCGGAAAGGGATAAACCGGCACCGACGGTCAATGCTTCCACATCACCGCTACCGGTTGTAGCCCGGCCCAGCAGGGACCCGGAAGCTATATCCTGTATTTTGGCAAAGGTTACCGCATCGTCGGCAATACCGGCAGTAGCTACAGTTCCGAAACCAATAGCCGTACCGCTCCTGCGTAATACCTGGCCATCGGCGGCGGCGGTTATCTCACCCGGGTCGCCGGCGGTGTTGGCCGAGCGCCCGATCACGGAAAGCCCGGCTGCATCCTGCATCTTGGCATAGGTAACAGCGTTTGCCGCTATAGTTGTAGCATTATTGTTGGCCGCTGCTGTGACGTCTCCGGTAAGCGCAGCGCGCTGGAAGGACGAACCGGATAAGATTACGGATGTTGAGCCGGTATAGGCAGGTATGGCCGGGAATGTCGCTAAAGAGCCATCGCCCCGCACATATTGAGCAGTTGTGCCTGTCCAGGAGAATGCCAGGGTTCCGGAGGTTGTTACCGGCGAACCAGAAACATTCAGCGCGCCTGAAACAGTTGCAGCAACAGACGTGACCGTGCCTGATGCCGCAGGTATGTCCTGAGATGACACAATACCACCCACACCAATGGTTAGCATCTTGGCAGTAGCTGTAGCGAGCACAGGTATGTAGAGCGTATTAGCTACTGTCATATTCCGGCCGGAAAAGAGATCATTTGTTGCATTTACCCACATACCGAGATTGGTTGTCCCGGTTTGGCCAATAGGCAGGCTGGCAGCCGCGGTTCCGTAGCCTATACCAGCTATTTCGCTTTGAGAGTTGATCACAAAATCGGCGTACCTTTTAGTGCCAAAGGTATTTTCACTCGAAATCCTTAGCCCTGCACTATTTGCATCTTCTGTCAAGCGGTCAAAGCGTGCTATAATACCCGGAGAAGCATTAGCCAATACTTGTAAAGGCAGATTTGATGTCGGCGCCGTGGTGCCGCCTTCCGGAGTAATGAGGAGGCCATCTGCACTGATCGCAACTGTCCTATTAGTACTGTAAGGCAAAGTTCCTCCATAGCCGATATAAGCATAGGCACCGGTACCATAAAATCCAAATCCGCCCTTAGTTGTTGCTCCGGTGCTGTCACGCAGGTGTAATCCGCCGCCATACCCTGTTCCTGTAGTTGTCTCCTGCATGAAGAATCCCAACGGTGTAGCCGATGCGCTCCTGCCGCCAGTACCGCCAGTAATCTCTATGCTGTTCGTTGTAGCGTTACCTGCATCTGTAGTTGCCTGCAGGGTATTGATCTCCGGCGTTACTATTCTTTTCCAGGGGCCAATAGTACCTGCCTCTATGCTTCTTAAATGTCCGGCGCCATTCCGGAAGGCGAGCTCTGTTCCATAAGTGGTACTTGCACTATGGGGAATAAATAGTCCATGATACACACCTGCACTGCCTACAGGATTATCCACAGAGCTCGATACAAATTGCCCTTTGCCCGAAGTCATAACACCATTCCAGGTAGCGCCTTCCGGTAGATTTTTCATGTAGTTTGGCCTGTCAGCCAGCCATACAGGGTCTGTTTCGGCAGTCAGAAAAGCCTGGCTGTTAACCCACTCTTTACTCGCAATTCTTATCCAAGGATTCCAAGTACTTGCTGTAGCACCGGTTTTGAAATATACATCGTCAGAACCGGTATTGTCTGTCCATATATGGAACGATCCTAAAGCTGTACCTGTAGAACGAACATACTTCAAACCACCCCCGGAAACTGTGGGGTAATTACTGCTTCCGGTTGAGTGGAAATATGCCGTAAGACCGCCCGTTACAGCCGGAATTTCGTTACCATCATTAATAGTTGGCCTGCCGATGGATTGTATTGTCACCCCGGAACCTGTTGAGCTGGTAATAGCTCCATAATCTGTACCCGTTGCTATATTTGTGCCGGGCACATTTACAGTGAATGCCGATCCCGCAGCCTGATTAGCCGTAAAGGAAGCCGAGCCGGTAGCTATTCCGGAGGTGGCAAGGGTAAGTGTCCCGTTGTTTACTGCAGGTATAGTGGGAAAGGCGACCAGGTTGCCTGCACCGTTCACATATTGGGAAGCCGTACCGCTCCAGGCAAGAGAAAAAGTACCTGATGAGGTAATGGCAGCTGGCGTGACGTTTAAAGCTGCCCCGGCAACAGTCATACCTACAGAAGTAACAGTCCCCGCCGGGATAGCAGCAGTAGACAGCACGCCAGCAGGGCTGGCGGTGACCATCCTTGTACCTGTCCCTATTAAATTTGATAATGTCAGCTGACCATTTCTTAGCAAACGGAAGAGGTTAACGGTCATAGGTTCACTTCCAGACGTACTCGCATTGCTCAAAATATTGAATGAATCATTTGCGTCATTACCATCAATAGTAACCACAACATGACCATTTACAGTACCCTTAACCCAGGTACCGGCAGTAGTTCCGGGAACTAACGTGGTTATATCTGTATTGGATGCATTATAAGTGGTTACCTGCATGGCGTCCAAAGCTCCATCACCTCGGATGTACTGGGCTGCTGTTCCGGCCCACGAAAAGGCTAAAGTTCCTGCTGCCGTTATTGGTCCGCCGGATACGCTTAATGCCCCGGATACCGAAGCATTGACCGACGTCACAGTTCCGGAATTAGTAGTGTAACCCTGAGCCTGTACCCAGTCCTGGTTGGCAACTGCCTTCAATCCAAGGGCTGTAACAGCAGTATAGCCGGTAAGATCGCTGACAAGGGCGGCCGACCAGCCGGATTCCCAGGTAGCATTATCGTAGCTTGTATGAGCCGTCGTTACCTCGTCGATCCAGAGGTGCAGGTACGATGACCAGGCCGTCGTGGTCTCACCTATGATTACCGATAAATTTCCATCCGCATCAAAGCCGGCATAAACATCAGCCAGCCCCGGCAAAGCGCTGCTGGCGATAACATAGGCACTTTTGCCGGTAGGAGAAATGGTCGTTGCCCCGTTGAAATAGAATGAAAGCGTGATCTCAAATGTCCTGCCGGAATTATATTGATAACCTTTCAGCTTCATGGTTATCATGGCTCCTGGTGCTCCCGGGGCATGCTTGAATACAATAGCTCCCGTTGAAGCAGTGGAAGCCCTGAACGAGGCTGCATTCTTTACTACCTTAAGGTTACTGTCCCTGAGCACTATATTACCTCCGGCCAGCTTAAAGTTGCCATTTGCCCACATGGAAATTACTTCAGTCGTATATGCCTGAACAGACAATAGTTTGCCGGTTGGCGCGCCATCTCCGGCTGCATTATACCCCCTGATTACAACTGCTGCCTGGGAGTAAGTATCTGCACCTGATCCAACCATTGCCAAACCAAAGGAGTTATTGGCAACCTGGGTACCTTGTATTATAGGCGCGAACTGCGTAGCGTTGAGGGTGCCGTTCTTCAACGCAATACTCCCTCCATTTTGTGAAGCAGCAATAATGGGATCAGCAGAACTTCCCGTTCCCCTTGACACTTCCATCTTTGATATGGTGCTTGTCGTCCCGATGCCAACATTGCCATTGTCCAATATCCGCATGCGTTCAGCATTGCGGGTAAAGAACAGCATGTCCGGGTTATTGGAGAAACCATTGAGGGAGCGCATCATAATCGCGCCCATCTTCTGGGATTCAGCAGCATTAGTATCTGCATTCATCTTAAATATCAGGCCCAACTCTCTTTGTAATGCGCCAGTACCACCCGAACCGTTATGGCGGATCACAACGGCTTCTGAATAGGCAACACCTGATGAGCTACCGGTTATTATTTCCGTGTTAGGTGTATAGCCAGGCAGGAAAGCCGCATCGGCGGCAAATGTCTTTGGTGGGTTTGTAGCGCCGACCGTAAGTTGCCCGCCCAGCATTACATTGGCAGTAGTAGCTCCTCCGGCATCTGTAACCTGTTGCAGGTCGGGCGTGCCGGGTATAGCCGGGAAGGTGGCCAAAGTACCATCTCCGCGTATATATTGCGCTGCAGTGCCGCCTGGTGCAAAGGCATGGCTGTGCGTTGTGCCGCTTGCACTGTTGGCGGAGCTTAAGGTAATAGCAGAGGGCGTACCCATCGCGATCGTCCTGTTGGCGCTCAGGTTACCGCCGCCGGTTAAGCCGTTCCCGGCATTGATAGCCACACTTTCCAGCGCAAAGGGCAGGCTGCTTACTTTCTCTATAGTACCGGTAGTGGTATTCAGCGCCAGTATAGTATATCCTCCGGTGGTATATGCGGGGGTGGCAGGCGCCTTAATGGTATCGCTGAAAGTAGTATCGGCATTGATATCCAGCGTACCGGCACTCATATCCCCGTAAAGAAAGGGGGTGGAAGGTTCATTGATGGTATTGTAGCCGACTACGAATTTATAAGACCCGCTTTCGTTGACACCGGCAAAAGGACCAATGAAAATGTTGTAGTCACCTAAAGGTGTAGTGGCAGTACTGGTATTATATCCTGCGTTGGAGCCGATGAAAACGTTGTAGTCCCCGCGATCTCTTAATGCATCTGTTGAACCGGCATTAGTGCCGATGACCGTATTGGATTTACCCGATATATTGCCCAGCATGGATGAGTTTCCAACAGCGGTATTGTTATTGAAAACATTATCGGGGTTGCTTACATAGTTTGCCATTGAAGACTCCCCTACCGCAGTATTGTTCCGGCCGGTAGTATGCGATTTCAGGGCATGTGTACCAATAGCTACGTTCCAGTAGGCAGTTGCCGTTGCCGCTGTGAGAGCATCTTTTCCCAATATGGTATTTTCCACACCTGTACCGGCCCCTACACGTACCGCATTGGTACCGGCACCGATATAAAGATCCGTGCCGGCTGTGTTTCCTACGGCAGCAACCTGCTGCAGGTTGGGAATATCGGTCCTGTAGCCCTGCGCCGCTACCCAATCCCTGGTGGCAGGAACCCGCGTGGTAAAGCCGATTGCTCCCGCAACGGAAGCGACATAGGCAGAATCCGGCGTAAAGGTAACGGAAGATCCCGCGCCCGTCCTGGGCCAAACTAAAGGAGCAAAGCTTATTGCATAATTGCTGCCCATCGGCCTTACGTACACATCAAGGATAGTGGAAGGGGTGTTCTGTACAATTACATAATACAGCTCATACTGCGCAGTCGCCATCGGGTTCTCATGGATCGCTTCAATAACCGGGTCGTTCCCGAAAGCAGCCTGCTGCTTTACTCTCAGCCAGATCTCAGAGCGCAGCTGGCTGGCCAGGGAGTAATTGAACAGGTTCAGTTCTATCCTCGCATTGATATCCTGGTATTGCGTGGAAATCTCTACCCGGGCTATTTTGCTGTATTGTCCTGAATAGGTAGTGCCCGTACCCGGTGTTTTGTATACCAGGTCTCTTGCCGTACCGGTGCCGTCTATAAACTGACCGGCATTACCACCGGGATTATCAAGCTTATTCTTAAACGTATTCCAGTCGGCGCTGCTGAGCCAGCCATTGGCGGCCGAGCCAGCCTGTGTCATGGAGATAACCGGAGCCGTGGTTCCGTTAGTAACATTTACCGGTGCTGTTCCCGTTACATTGGTCACTGTACCATTGGCCGTATTGGTTGCGGTAAGCACACCGGTAGTTGCATTGATGCTTAAACCGGAGCCCACCTTCACACCGCCGAGAACAGAGGCGCTGGCAGTTGGTAAAGTATAATTGCTAAGGCTATTGAGCTTTGTCTTATCCGTACCGGATAGTAAACCCGCCTGCGTAGTGGTCGCGGCGGGCAATGTAACACCGGTACCATTGCTGTTGGTGACCGGCATGGTGGTATCGGTCCGCGTACCTATTGCCAGATCCGAAGGCTGGTCAGGAGCTGTATTGGTAACAACGCCGGTAGTACTGTTGTAGCCGATGCCGTTACCCGCCGATACGCTCTGCCTGGCTCTTTGTATGGTATAATAAAGGTTATTGCTCCCTTCCGGCACCTGGTCGGTGCTGGTAATGGTAGGGCTGAGCAGCTCCTGCCAGCTGGAAAGCGTTCCTGGCGTATTATTCGTAAGTATAAAAGACTTGTTGATATCCGTTCTTACTGCAATATCTCCCGTTCCGGCGCTGCTTAAAGCCAGCATTGCCGCCTGCGAGTTCACGACAAATGTTTCTGTAATGGCCAAAGCAGGTAACTGGGTATTGGGTATTTTCCCGTCTCCTCCAAGCGTCGCTACGCCATTGACAGCGCCTTTCTGCGTAGCCGGTATATAATTACCGTTATTATTCGTGATCGCAGTATCCACATATACTTTTACCGCATTTTGTGTCGGGAATAATGTATTGCTGGTTCCAAGCGTCGTAGTAGTACTTTTATTGGATGAGTTTTCCTTAGCATTCCAGCTGCTTATATTGGCAGTGGTAATAGCCTTTACATGGGCCGGAACGGTGGGGTCCGTTTCTTCCGTAATTCCCTGGGTAAGATTATCCAGCTTGGTTTTATCAGCGGGGCTCATGAAACCTGCCGCAGCAGCGGTGGCCAATGCATGCGCATTGCCACCAGCACCTACGTGACTGATGGGAGCAAATATACCGGCATCCTGGACCCAGGATTTCGTGGCTACCTCAAGCCCCCGGTACATCAGCAGGCCGCCCTGCGGCTGTAGGTCAAGCGGCTGGTAACCGGTTATATTGCCTACCTGTATGGCGCCACCATCGCCGTTGGTAAAATAAGCGGCGGTCATATTATTACCGTCAGCGCTTCTTAAATAGAAGTGGGCATTCTCGTAGCTGCCCGAGTCTATGGAGATATTCCTGTCTACATCTCTTACCTGCTGCAGGGTTTGCAAAGCGGGGATACCTATGTGCATAGGTACCCAACAGGTACTGTTCTTGTACCGCGCATAAATGCTCAGGAATTTATCTCCGGGGGCCTTTACAAAATAAAGGCCATCCACTTCCATCGCAGGCGAGCAATAAGGTGTCGGTGCAAAGGGCGAAAGCTTTATCATGATCTCTTTCTTTGGGGTTAAATAATCGATAAGTTAATTAGGTATGGGCATAGCAATGCCTTAGCAGTATCCTGTCGCTGATTATGGTTATCGGACAAAAGAGTACCTGATCCACGTAAGCCGGGACCTGCAATTAAGGAATAGCTGCGATTTGTTTAGGATGAAGAGAAGTGCATGGTGACTGCTTTTTTGTTGTTATAAAAAAATCAGGCTGGTATCATCCGGTTGTTTTGGTTTCGATGTATGTCAAGCTATGAATTTCATAGCAGGTATACAATACATCCGGTTACAGGCCTTGAACTACTATTAACGCTGCAATAAAAAGACTGGAATCTGCGCCGGCCACAAAGGCGGCAAGGTGCTTTCTTATAAACGGGCAAAATAGAAGGAATATTTTAAAGCGCCTACCATTTTATTGTATAATTTTTTTTACCATTTTGCTTCCGTAATATCCAGCACATTTTATATCACGAATAGGACAACAAAGTAAGCAACCGCATACGCCAGAATCCGGCGATCTGCTTTCAAAAATATTTTTCCATAAGCAGGTCAAAATAAAAAGAGCAGGGAAATATCCCTGCTCTTTTTATTTTACAGATCACCTGCTATTGACCGTAGGTAATACTTAAGGTAACCGGTGTCGCGGCAAGCGCTTTTGATATAGGGCAATTTTCCTTGGCTCCTTCTGCAATTGTCCTGAATTTTTCTTCCGTCAGGCCGTCAATAGCTCCTGCTGTCAGCTCAAGATGGATATTGGCGATCTTTTGCGCAGCCATATCAAAATCCACTACTGCTCGGGTATGCAGTTCGTTTGCGGCAAAGCCTTCCTGTGTAAGGAATGCACTTACGGCCATGGTAAAGCAACCTGCATGCGCCGCGCCGAGCAGCTCTTCGGGGTTGGTCCCTACGCCATCGGCAAAACGGGTATTGAAAGAATATTGTGTCTGGCTTAACACGGTGCTTTGTGTGGATATGGTACCTTTTCCTTCTTTAAGGTTACCGTTCCATTGTGCTTCTGCTGTCCTTTTCATAATCCTGTTGTGTTTAAAAGTGATCAAAACATTTTATGATGTAAAGGTGGAAAGAAATCAGCACAAATATTTTAACCCGGGTTAAATCTTTATTATCCCGGACTGCTTATTAAACCGATCTTTTGTTATTCGGCTCATTTTTATCCGTTACGGTTTCTGTCACAGGAACCATTTTTTTTCTTTTGATCCAGCCTGCGATCATTTTTACCAGTACGGGGGCGCTGGCCAGGAGCACAATACCGATGATGATAAATTCGAGATTATCCTTTACCCAGCTATGCTCGCCGAGAAGATAACCTGCCGTGACGATGCTGCCGACCCATATAAAGCTGCCGGTAATATTGTAAAAGGAGAATTTCTTTTGTTCCATATTCACAATACCGGCTATTACAGGTGCAAAGGTCCGGATCACAGGTATGAACCGTGCCAGGATAAGCGAGCTGCCGCCTTTTTTTTCATAAAACTCTTTTGCCTGCTCCAGGTACTTTTTCTTGAACAGCCAGGTATCCTTTTTGTTCAGGAGCAGATGACCCCATTTTTTCCCCAGCCAGTAAGCCAGGTAATTACCGGCTATGCCGGCAAAAGATACCAGCAGCACCCAGTACAAAAGATTCAACGGCGAAGAATCGAAAGGAGATGAGGTATTGGCGATAACGATACCGGAAATAAACAGCAACGGGTCTCCGGGCAGGAAGAAACCGATCAATATGCCTGTTTCGGCAAAGATGATGAGCGTTACGAGGTACAGGCCTCCGTTCTGCATGATCCAGGCGGGATCCGCGAGGTTCTTAAACAATTCAATAAAATCAGTCATGATATGGTAATACGGCCGCGTGCCTGCGGCCTTTTGTAAACAGGATAAATAATGCTAATAGGGGTAACGGCTATAATGTCACTCTGTTTGATCCAAACAGCCGCAACAGATACCTGTTCAGAACAGGGCGTAGATGAAAAGAAAAATGTAGTACCTTGGCCTTATCCAGGACACTAAATATTGTGAAGCGTAATTGTTTGTCTTTGGGTATATTGTGCTGAAACCAGGTAAAGCGGTAATATCCCCGGCAGTACCGGTATCATTATAAGCACGGCTGCAACCTGGCTTATGATTCCTGAGCAGCTTGAAATACAAGAGTGCTTTCCTTACAGGAAGATGGCTGCTGCTGCCGATATGAACTTCCCTTACTGCCGCTGCGTTGTCGAAAGACCACAAATGTTCATTTGCCGCATTGCTGTGGGAAAAAGATAATAACATCAGCACGATAAGCAGGCACACCTGTGCAGAGGCGCCCCTGCCTGACAACACTCTGATATTACTTTTCCTGATCACGCGTGCAAAAATACCGGCTTCCTGTCAAGGGGCAAAACCTATCCGCGTAAAACCCGGTTATTTTACGCAAAAAATAGTTAAATAAGTATCAATTGATAACCAACCCATATATGTTTCTTTAAAAAGAAGCTATCTCACTCCTGGTCCGGATCGTTGCCGCATTAAATACGCCTATAGCGCCACCTTTAATATTGGAGATCGGGTTGGCAGGTGTACCGGAATTCTGATCGGTGGTCTGCTCCAGTGTCCGGTAAAATTCATAAACAGGCTTATCAATGCACAGCAATGCCACCGTAACCGTATCGCCATTATTAATAACAGGATTGCCACTTTCCTCCTCCGTATCATAATAAAGCGGGAACTCAACTGTCCTGCCATCCGTAGCTTCATCATTCCTGGGCACAGAACCTTTTATCAGCCTGCCATTCACATACTGGCGCAGCAGGTAATTATTACCCCGCCCGGCAGGATCCGTGAAAACCGGTACAATAAAATAATCATCAGTGCCAAAGTCGGAACGCCGTACATAAAGGCTGTCGATCGTCACAGCCGTCAGCGGCATGGTAGTGCTGGCCGTAAAGGTCTCTTCGCCTATAACCATGCTCAGCTCGTAAGTATGGCCTGCTATACCGGCGGTAGTATTAGTCCGGTAGCGGCCGGGACTTTCTTCCGTAAGCGTATCGATCGTTCCGTTAGTAACATCCTTAACGATGGCAAAGGCGCCATTAACCATAGGGAAATCATTGTTCTCGTCAAAATTCTTAGAGCGGGAAAGCGTTACATAGTACGGGCCCGGAGCGTCTGTGATCTCACCGGAAATAATATACCTTGAATCAGAGTCATTCAGATCCACATTGATCACTTTCTGACATGAGGCGAATGAAAGTACCAGGCCTGCTGCAAATAATGTTTTTATAATCGGGCTCACGGTCTTATCAGAATTTAAAATTATAGGTAATAGATGGAACAAAGCGGAACAGGGCCGTTTGCTGCGCCTGTGTGCGTGTACGGTCATCAGGATTTTCGCGGAAAGTGATTGCATAGGCATTTTCTCTTCCGTAAACATTATAAATGCCAAAGGCCAGCTCAGAAGAAAAACGCTTTTTACCGCTGCCAAGCTTCATGGTCGCGCTCAGATCAAGACGATGGTAAGCAGGCATCCGGTAACCGTTCCGTTCCGTATACAGGAATACGACCTGGTTGTCAATATTGTATTTACCGCTCGGGAAAGAGACCGCGTTACCGGTATAGTAAACAAAGGTACCCGATACGGTCCATCGCTTGTTAAGATCATAAATAGCCACTACAGAAAGATCGTGTGTGCGATCCTGGCGGGCAACATACCATTCGCCGTTGTTGATGCCTGCTATCTGCTTTTCCGTCCTTGATAAAGTATAGCCGACCCAGCCCGTAAGGCGTCCTTTGCTTTTGCGGAGCAATACTTCGGCGCCATAGGCCCTTCCATGACCGAACAGGAGCTGTGGCTCAATAGGATCATTGCTGAATACATTGGCACCATCTTCATAATCGATCTGGTTGCGCATATACTTATAATATGTTTCGAAACTGAACTCGTAAGTATTGTCTTTAAAATTACGTGCATAGCCAACGGAAACGATATCGGAAACTTCCGGCTTGATAATATTATTGGTGGGTATCCATTTGTCGGTAGGATTGCCTGCGCCCGAATTGGAGATCAGGTGCAGGTATTGCGAATTGCGCGAATACGCTGCTTTTACAGAGGAGACCTCGTTAAGCCGGTAGCTGGCCGAGAGCCTCGGTTCCGGATTAAAATAGGTTTTCACAAATTCACCACTGCCGTAAGAAAGCGTATCGATGATATCGCGGTTCTCATCCAGCGTATAGAATTTATTGTCGCCACCCAATACGCTAAAGGCGCTCACCCGCAGCCCGTAATCTACGTTCAGCCTGCTGGTGGCCTTCCAGGTATTGTTGATATAAACGGCATTTTCCCAGGTATGGTTCAAAGGCTGGCTCAGCAGGGTGACATCGCCGCTATAAGTCCCGGGTTTGATCGTATGATAGATACTGCTGAAGCCTATCTTTACTTCGTTGCTGGCATTCGGGTAAAAGCTCAGCTCCTCTTTCAGCGTCCAGTCCCTGATTTGTGATTGCAGCTTGCCGCTGAAAGAGGCAAGATCGATCTTGATATCGTATTTATAATCGCTGTAGATAAGCGAGGTATTGGAGAACAGCCTGGGACTGAACTGGTGATTCCATCTCAGCGTACCGGTCTTATTGCCCCAGTCCAGCCCGAAAAGATCATTGATACCCAGCTTATCGTTACCAAAGTATCCTGAGAAGAAGATACGGTCCTTCCCGCCCAGCTGGTAGCTGGCTTTGGCATTAATATCATAAAAATAGAGCGTATTGTTATTGATGGTGCTGTCAGAGCTCAGCTTCAGGAACATGTCTGCATAGGTGCGCCTGGCGCTGATCAGGAAGGAGCCTTTATTTTTTACGATAGGTCCTTCTATGCTCAGCCTGGAAGAAATAAGGCCCAGGCCGCCATTGACATGAAAATCCTGGTCGCTGCCGTCATTCATGCGTACATCCATTACAGAGGATAGCCTTCCGCCGAACTGGGCAGGCATATTTCCCTTGTACAGGGTCACATTTTTAAGCGCGTCGGAATTAAAGGTGGAAAAGAAACCCAGCAGATGCGAAGGATTATAAACTATTGCTTCGTCCAGCAGTATCAGGTTCTGGTCAGCAGCGCCGCCTCTTACAAAAAAACCGCCGTTGCCCTCCCCTGCCGACTTAACGCCGGGCAGCAGGGTCAGCGATTTGATGATGTCCTTTTCGCCAAACAGTACGGGCAGCTTATTGATCTCCGATACGGCTATCTGCTCTACACCCATCCTGGCCGAGGTCACATTCCTGTTCTCTGCCTGGCTGCTGACAACCACCTCTTCTATCTGGCTGCCGCCTGCTTCCAGCCTGATGTCCAGCTGCCTGTTTTTATCAAGTTCAATATTCAATACCTGGTCTTTGTAACCCAGGGAAGTGATCACTACTTTGTATTGTCCCTGCGGCAGGGTCAGCGAGAAAAACCCGTAGTCGTTTGCCTGGGTGCCAAGGCCCTCCCCGCCCTCTGTCTGTACGCTGGCGCCGATCAGCGTTTCACCGTTGGCCGCATCTTTAATATACCCGCTTATTGTAAATTTCTCCTGCCCATAAACCAAACCCGTGCTCAATAAACAAACCAGTGCAATGAATATCCTGTTCATGTAAAGTTTAACGGTAACCGCTTTTTATCATTAAAAATCTGCGTATAAAAATTGAAAAAAGTTAACGAAGGTAACGGCAATTTTATTGTTGCAGAAAAAAGTTCGGCTAATAAAAGAAATTAAGGCAACAACGATCTTCACCGACTTATAGCGGGGTTACACCGATAAAATATATTGCGGCCGTATATATCGGAATAAAATTTACAGCAGCCGGGGCGGTATCAACGGTTATATTATCGTGTCCATTCTGCTCATAAAAGCATCCATCAGCTTGTCTATCGCTATACGCGTTTCGGGATCGGTTATCTGTTGTGCATTAACCTTTGTTTTTATAAAGCTGATTAACAACTGCAGCTTATCAATGGCGGGCGCTTCGATCACGCGCAATGTTTCGAGCAGGGAGCTGTGAGCAGACCGGCCATCGGTCGAAGCAGTAATGAGCACAACCGGCTTCCCCGAAAAGCCCGACTGGCTCACGATCCAGTCAATAGCGTTCTTCAGGCTTCCGGGCACGCCGTGGGCATATTCAGGCGTACAGATCAGTATCCCGTCATGCGACTTTATCTGTTCCCTGAACCGGCGGACGGGCTCCGGCACCATGTCAATCGTATCAAGATCCGGATTGAAGTGCGGCAAAAGAGCCAGGTTATTGTAAACCGAAAATTCAAGCCTGTCCTTATTCAGACCGGCTATAGCATTGATCAGGTGCAGGTTGGATGATTGTACTCTTGTGCTGCCACAGATGGCCAGCACTTTTTTCAGGGAAGTCATATGAATAGCTTTATCGGTCCTGTTATTTTAAAAATGCCTGTACGTCATTTTTTGTAAATCCGAGCTGTTGCAGATAAGGCTCATAAAATTGCAGCAGCAAAGCAACCCGCGCTTCCGGATCTTTAGCCGCATCTTCACTGAACAAGCGATTAGCTGCCGAATGATCAAACCGCAGGGCCGGTTCGTGAAGATACTGTCCAAAGTAGTTCCTGATAGCAGTGATAATATAGCTGCGGTTCTGTTCACGGCCGATCAGCCTGAAGGCCTGCACGAATAAAACAGAGCGTGCTGCGAACAGCAGGGCGATCCGCTTTGATCCTTCATCTGAATCGCCCCATACGTCGTTGCTGAGCACATACAGATAATGGCTCCATAACAGGGGATCTTCTTTGCTGTAAATTATATCGCGGCCCAGGTAACCCTCAGCCCAGTAAAAGCTGTGGTAAAAGAAAGAGCGGGTATCGGGGGAATAATCCTGCAGGGTCTTATTAACCGGTTGCTCATTTTCTCTATAAAACCTCCGGTACATATCCTCCATGACCGATAAGACAAATTGCTCTTTTACCGCCGTATCCATATTCTCTATACAGACGAGCCTGTTTAAAGGTATTTCCAGCTCTGCCCGCAATACCGTATCCGGGTTGAGCTCGTAATCCATAAAGGCAATAATGCTGGTATCTGTCGTTCGCTCCGGCAGCAGCACCCAGCTCTTTTCTATAATGAAAGGATTTTTGGCAGGAACCGTTACGGTATCGTAGAGCAACGCCGCCTGCCGGTCAAGGTCATAGACCGCTAATTGATCAAGCCCGCTTTTCAACACATAATTGCAGTTATGATCCTGGGAAAAGACCCGGAGGGGAACAAGAAACAGGAAAGACAACAGGTATTTCATTACTCCGATGCAGATAAGGGAAGCAAGGTCGGTGTTTTTTATCACAATTCGCTTCTCCGCTTTACGATAAGGAGCCAGTCGCCTTCCAGCAGCAGGTAACCATAATCATAATTGAAGAAATATACCTGACCTTTCTGGTTCGTGTATTGGTGCGTATGGTATTTAAAGTTAAATCCTTCGCTGACCAGCTTTTCCCTGGGCATCTTCTTCATTTCTTCTCCAGGTGGTATCTGCTCTTCCAGGATACGCCGGTTACGCCGAAGCGTATTATTGATATTCCGTACATAATTGCTCTGGTCGCTATTTTGCCTGTTATTATAATTGTTGCGGCAATAATCGTCGCAGAATTTTTTATCTGCCCTGCCTTTCAATACCTTACCGCATGCCAGGCAATGTTTTTGTGATACATCCATATTTTGTAAATATATGACATTTCCGACAACAAACGGGTACAAATAGTTATAGCCGTAAGTAAACGGGTAAAAACCGGGTAAGGGCTTTCCGGCATCCCATCTTTGCATCAGAACATGTACAGTTCAAAAACAATTTTTCATCTTAAAAAAACAATTTTATGAGCAGCTTAAGAAACAGAGTTCAACTCATCGGGCATTTAGGAGCAGATCCGGAACTCAAAGTACTGGAAAACGGCAACAAGCTCGGCCGCCTGCGCATCGCCACCAACGAAAGCTATAAAAACAATAAGGGCGAATGGGTGGAAGAAACACAATGGCACAGCATTACCCTCTGGGACCAGATGGCCGAGCGCGCCCGGCAGCAGCTGACCAAGGGCAGTTTTGTACTGCTGGAAGGCAAACTCACCAGCCGTAGCTATACCGACAGCACCGGTATAAAAAAATACAGCGTGGAAGTAAGGGCGACTAATTTTATGGCCCTGGACAAAAAACAGCAGGACCCCGGGAATGCCATGCCGGTTGTTGAGGAAGAAGAAGCCATGGATCTACCTTTCTGACATAGCCTTGTCAAATTAACAATGCCTGTACTTTCCGTACAGGCATTGTTATAAAATACTTTTATACAGAAACGGGATCAGACGTGCAGCTTGTCCTTTTTGGCCAGCAACTGCTCCACCGTTTCCCGGTACATTTCATCCGGCACACAACAGTCAACCGGGCATACCGCAGCGCATTGCGGCTCCTCATGGAATCCCTGGCACTCCGTACATTTATCTGCGGTGATATAATAAGTGTCCACTGCTACAGGATCATGCGGCGCAGTAGCGCTGGTTACCGATCCGTCCATTAAAACATATTCACCTTTCACATCCGTTCCGTCCGATATCTTCCACTCTACCCCGCCTTCATATATGGCATTGTTCGGGCATTCCGGCTCACAGGCCCCGCAATTGATACATTCGTCAGTTATTTTTATCGCCATTCTTGTCGTAAAATTTGTATACTCCTGTCATTGCTCCCTTTATAAAGCCAAATGAAAGGCATTATCAATTAAAATTGTTTTTACCGCTGCAAATTTACAATTTCGCACTCAGAAAAAAGACACCTTATGGCGGTATTAGCAGAAAGAATAGATCTGATGGTAAGACTTGGCGAATATTTCAGGTCCGGGAATGAAGACTGGCAGCAGGCGGCGGAGCTGGCGCAAAGACAAAACGGCTGGTTTACACAGGAGTTTATTTCACTGGCTACAGATAATATAGCCACCGCATTTCTTGACAGAAAACAACTCGAAGCGTGGATCAGGAAGTATCCGGGTATTCAGGATACGCCCGGCGAAAGATCTGTAGGTATTGTAATGGCTGGTAATATACCCCTGGTAGGATTTCATGACTTTCTGTGCGGCTATATCTCTGGTCATAAGCTGCGGATAAAGCTTTCCTCCAAGGATACAGTACTCTGGCAACATATCTTCAGGCTGCTCTCTTCCTGGGACAACTCTTTTACGCAACAGGTAACAGAGGCCGATATGCTGAAAGGCTGTGATGCCTATATTGCCACCGGCAGCAATAATTCGGCCCGGTATTTTGAGCAATATTTTGCCAAATACCCGCATATCATCCGGAAGAACCGTACATCGGTAGCCGTGCTGGACGGATCTGAAACAAATGAGGAATTGCAGCAGCTGGCTGATGATGTATGTGTATATTTCGGGCTGGGATGCCGGAACATAACAAAGGTCTTTGTTCCCCGGGATTACAATTTTGAGAACCTGCTGCCTGTTTTCAATAAATACAGTCATCATTCAGACCATAATAAGTATAAAAACAATTATGATTACCAGCTGGCGCTCTACCTGCTGAATAAAGTAAACTATATGAGCAATGGCAACCTGCTGATGGTAGCGGCCGAGAGCCCCTATGCGCCTATAAGCGTGCTTCATTACGGGTATTATCAGGATAAGGATCAGCTATTGAAATCGCTTAACGAGGATGACCAGATCCAGTGCATCGAAGTAAAAGCACCCGAAGCCGCAATAAAGAAAGCGGTAAGCATCGGCGCAAGCCAGCAACCCGCCCTCGACGATTATGCCGATGGCGTTGATACTATGGCGTTTCTTGCTGCGTTATAGGTAAGGATGTTGTTGCAATATTAAAGATTTCTAAAAATTACCAAAACAACAATTGCTTAACGCCTCTGGTTTTCAACGATATGTATTTTTGATAACAACAAAAACAATATTAAAACATCTCAGGATAATCTATGGTCCCAACTCTACTTTTGTTGTAAATATCCCATTTAAAATAAACAAGAGTATTGATACTATGAAGAAAACAATTGTTCCGGTAATCATTACCGCAGCCATTACTTCGCTCGCCACCATGTGGGGCTTTAATAAATTTTCGGATCAGAAGCTTTCCTTTTCCGGCACCGGTAATATCCCCGTGCATTATGCGTCCACTTCTGGCGCCGTTGCTACGCAGCCGGTAGATTTCTCACCTGCTGCTGAAGCCGCAGTCCGCTCGGTGGTACATGTAAAGACGCTGACCCAGGGAAAAACAGTGGTCAGCGACGTCTACGGCGACCCTTTCAGCGCCTTCTTCGGTCCGCGTGAGTACCGGATACCTGACCAGATGGGTGCCGGGTCCGGCGTGATCATTTCCCAGGATGGCTATATCCTTACCAATAATCACGTGATACAGGGCGCAGACCAGGTACAGGTTACTTTCAACGATCGCAATACCCAGATCGCAAAAGTGGTAGGCTCCGACCCTGCCACCGACCTGGCTATATTAAAAATAGATGGGGAAGGATTACCTTATATGACCCTGGGCAATTCCGATGATGTCAAGTTAGGACAGTGGGTACTGGCCGTGGGCTACCCACTTAACCTGGATGCTACCGTAACCGCTGGTATCGTCAGTGCAAAAGGGCGGTCTATAGGCATCAACCAGCGGAATAACCGCAGCGCTATCGAGTCGTTTATACAGACCGATGCTGCCGTGAACCCCGGCAACAGCGGCGGCGCCCTGGTCAATACACAAGGACAGCTTATCGGCATTAACTCCGCCATAGCCTCGCCTACCGGCAGCTATGCCGGCTATTCTTATGCCGTTCCTTCCAACCTGGCCCAGAAGGTAGCCAACGACATCATCAAGTTCGGATCTGTGAAAAGAGGCTATATAGGCGCTAACCTGGCCGACTTCAATAAAATGGACGAGGCAACTGCCAGCAGCCTGGGCATCAGCAAAGAAGATTTCAAAAATGCAACAGGGGTTTATGTAGCCAATGTTATTCCCAACAGCGGCGCCGCCGCTGCCGGTCTGAAGAAGGGCGATATTATCACAGCTGTTAATGCAACCAGTATTTACAGCGCTTCCCAGCTCCAGGAGCAGATAGCCCGTTATCATCCCGGCGATAAGATAAGCCTTTCATACGTACGCAGCGGGAAACCATACAACACTACCGTCGAGCTGAAGAACGAAAGCGCGGTCAGCGCTTTAAGCGGCAGCGGAAATATGCAGATGCTCGGCGCCAGCTTCCGGGAACTTAGCGCACAGGAGCAAAAGCAGCTCGGCATTTCAGGTGGCGTAGCAGTTACCGCTATCAGCCCGAATGGCGTTATAGCCCGCCAGACCAATATCCAGAAAGGCTTTATTGTTACTTCCGTCAACGATGAGCCGGTGAGGAATATACGCGATCTGCAAAACCTGCTCTCCCGATCGGAGGGATTACAGATAGGCGGTATATATCCCGGTAAAAGAGGTATGTACTATTATGGTCTCAATAATGTGGATGAGGGTTACTGAGAAAATTAGTTTCCATCATATAAAAAAAGCGCTACCGGTACCGGTAGCGCTTTTTTACTGCTGCCAAGGCTGCTCCCTTCAAAAGGGGGAGCATTAATCGCTGCCATCTTTTTATCTTTGGCGCAGCTTTTTTATTTTATACTATGCAAAAAACTCTAATACCAGCCCTTGCTGCGGTGACTATACTGGCATCCTGCGGCGGGCAAGACACTAAAACCGGAGCAGCACCGGGACCAGATATCCTGGCGGCACATCTCGATACGACCATATCCCCTGCAACTGATTTCTTCAGCTATGCCAACGGCGGCTGGATCAAAGCCAACCCGATACCCGACGAATACAGCAGCTGGGGCATTGCCTACCTGGTGCAGGAAGACCTGTACAAGCGTCTTGAAACCATCAACAAGAAAGCAGCTGAAAAACCCGAAGGAAGCACTGCAAAGAAAATTGCAGCCTTCTGGAAAAGCGGGATGGATACCAATGCCATCAACAAGGACGGGATTGCGCCGCTGAAAGCGCTGCTTACAGCCATCGACGGCATCAGCGACCAGGCGGGCCTGCTGGATATGGCTGCTATGCTGAACAAGAAAGGGGTAAATGTCATGATGGGTACCTACGTCGGCCAGGATGCCATGAACAGCGAAAAGATGACCTTTTATCTTTCGCAGGGCGGACTGGGCCTGCCTAACCGGGACTACTACTTTAACACCGATGAGCGTACAGCAAAAATAAGAGCAGCTTACCCCGGGCATATCTCCCGTATGCTGATGCTTACCGGCCTCAGCCAGGCCGATGCCGATGCTAAAGCAGCGGCTATTGTCAGGCTGGAAACAAGGCTGGCAAAGGCCAGCAGGAAGCTGGAAGACCTGCGGGACCCCTACAAGAACTATAACAAATTTGCTGTAGGCGATATAAAGACAAAATTAACGCCGCAGATAGACTGGGCTTCCTGGCTGAAGAAAATAGATGTCAATGGCCTGGATACGCTTATTGTCGGCCAGCCCGAGTTCCTGAAGGAGCTGAATGCAACCCTGCAATCGGAAAAAACCGATACCTGGAAAGATTACCTGAAATGGCAATTGATCAGCAGCTATGCGTCTTATCTCAGCAAGGATCTTGAACAGGAGCATTTCGCTTTTTACGGCGTGCTGATGAGCGGTGCAAAAAAGCAGTTACCCCGCTGGAAACGGGTAATAGATGAAGAAGAGGAAGCTATGGGCGAAGCGCTGGGACAGCTTTTTGTAAAGGAATACTTTAATGAAAAAGCAAAAAAACGCTACGAGGACCTGGTAGAAGATATACGCGCGGCACTGAAAGAAAGGATCAGCAAGCTGGACTGGATGAGCGATGCTACCAAGGAAAAGGCGCAGTACAAGCTGGCCAAAATGAGCAAAAAAGTAGGCTATCCCGATAAGTGGAAAGACTTTTCCGCTATGGATATTAAAGAGCAGCCTTATGCCGCCAACGTCATGGCTGCCCGGGAATGGTGGCACCAGTACAGCATCAGTAAGCTGGGCAAGCCAGTAGACCGTACCGAATGGGACATGACGCCCCAGACCTACAACGCTTACTACAATCCTTCCAATAACGAGATCGTGCTGCCTGCAGGTATCTTTACCGTGCCGGGGCTCAGGGACGAGCAGCTGGATGATGCGCTGGTTTACGGCTATGCCGCGGCATCCACCATCGGCCATGAAATCACACACGGCTTTGACGACGAAGGCCGGCAATATGACGCTGCAGGTAATTTGAAAAGCTGGTGGACAAAAGAAGACGAGGAAAAGTTCAACAAAAGAGCCGCCGTTATGGTACAGCAGTTCAACAGCTACAACCCTATAGACAAGCTGCACATCAACGGCAAAGCCACCCTGGGCGAGAATATTGCCGACCTTGGCGGTGTCTTGCTCGGATGGGATGCATTTGTAAAAACAGAACAATATAAAAAAGGGGAAAAGATCGGGGGACTTATGCCGGCACAACGTTTTTTCCTGGGTTATGCATTGGGATGGATGTACGATGCGCGTAAAGAATCATTGGCCAGGCAATTGCTGACTGATGTACATTCTCCGGCAAAATATCGCGTGAACGGTCCTTTCTCAGATGTGGATGTTTTTTATCAGACATTCAACATACAGCCCGGCGATGCCATGTATATTCCTGATAGCTTAAGGGTACGTATCTGGTAAGCTTTGGCGTTGACTATTTTCCGATACCGGCAACCTGGGTGTTGCCGGTATTATTTTTGCATTGCATTCTTCCATCACCTGACAATAATAATTAACTTCAGCACTGCAAAACAGGAACCATATGCCATACAACGAAAAAACAGCAGACCGGATCAGGACCTTCTTCTATGATAAAGGCGTTTCTTTCTCCGAGAAGAAAATGTTCAGCGGCATCTGCTTTATGGTGGATGAAAAAATGTGCTGCGCCACGCATACCGATAAAAAGACCGGCGAGGATGTGCTGCTCTGCCGTATCGGGGATGAGCTGTATGAAACAGCGCTGGAAGAGCCCGACTGCATTCCGATGACCTTTACAGGCAGGGAGATGAAGGGCTATGTATATGCCCTGGAGAACGGGTTCCGTACGGCTAAAGGTCTGGCCAAATGGCTGCAGCGCTGCCTTGATTTTAATCCGAAGGCAAAAAAGAGTAAGTAGCGCCACCATGTATAAGAGATCTTGGCCTAAGGACATGAATGTATTACACAAGTATTGCCATGTTTTTTACCCGACTCCGCACCTGCATTTATAACACGAATAAATTAAATTTGCCCTATGACAACCCTTAATACAATGCCGAATAATAAAATACACGAAGGCCGCAATGTAAAACGCTTCCGCGAAATGCTGGGTATCAAGCAGGATGCCCTTGCTGCCGACCTGGGCGATGACTGGAACCAGCAAAGGGTCTCCCTTCTGGAGCAGAAAGAGACCATCGACCCCCCCCCTGCTGCAACAGATTTCTGCTATACTTAAAATACCGGTGGAGGCTTTCCAGAACTTTGACGAGGAACAGGCGGTGAATGTGATTGCAAATACTTTCAATGAACGGTCTTTTGAGAATGCTTTCGCCAGCAATTGTACTTTCAATTTTAATCCGATTGAAAAAATGATAGAGCTATACGAACTTATGTTGCAACAGCAAAAGGAGATGATCGGGAAGCTGGAAAGGTTGATTGAGAAAAAATAATTTGCGGTACATTCCTAGCCTCACACCTGGATGCCATGACAAAAAATAAGAAGATAAATGTTCAGGGTCTTGATATTGTCTTGTACGAAGACAATAATAATGATTTCATTTCTCTCACCGACATAGCACGATTTAAAAACGCGGCCGAACCAAAAGATGTGGTCAAAAACTGGATGCGATCCCGCACTACTATAGAGTTTCTTGGCTTATGGGAGCAATTAAATAATCCTGGTTTTAAAGGGGTCGAATTCGACTCCTTTTTGTACGAGGCCGGAAGTAATTCCTTTACATTGTCTCCCTCGAAATGGATTGAAACCACCAATGCAAAAGGAATTGTGTCGCGACAGGGAAAAAATGGCGGAACTTTTGCCCATAAAGATATAGCATTTGAATTTGCATCCTGGATTTCTGCGAGTTTTAAGCTGTACCTGATCAAAGAGTTCCAACGCCTCAAAGACGATGAGAACAACCGCCTGCAATTGGATTGGAACCTGCAGAGGACTATTTCAAAGATCAATTACCAGATACATACAGATGCCATAAAGGAGAATTTAATTCCTAAAGAAATTACCAAACAACAAGCAGGTCTTGTTTATGCCAGCGAAGCTGATTTATTAAACGTTGCCCTTTTCGGTATTACGGCTAAAGAATGGCGGAACGAAAACCCCGACAAGGCCGGAAATATAAGGGATTACGCGACATTGGAACAACTGGTTGTTCTGAGCAATATGGAAAGCATCAATGCGCTGCTTATAGAACGGGGAATACCACAAGGTGAAAGGCTACTTCAACTGAACCAGGTAGCTATAACACAGATGAAATCATTAATTGAAAGTAAAGCTATAAAAAGGTTGAAATAAGATAATGGCGAGGCCGGAAAAGCTGATCAAACAATTAGAAGCATATCCCCATATCCTGCTTTTGGATGGGATTTAGCCGTAAAATTGTACTTTTGTAAATGAATATAAATGGAGCATGTCAAGATGAACTACAACATATCATTCTTGGAAATGAACCGTCTGGCTCAAAAAGCAAACTCAAAAAAGCCCAAGCTTTCCTTAGACGAAATGCGGAAGCAGGTTTCTATGCTCAGGAACAGCAGCACCTCAAAAGTGAAGAAACAGCACAGCTAATTGCATTTGCCCAGGCCAACAACCTGTTATATCAGCCAGAAATTAATGAAGCGTTTCGCCGTTGTTGATGTTATCGCCAACAACATCTCGTATTCCTTGTTCCTTTAAACCTAATATGCCATTAACCCGCCTTTACCCTTTGCTTCTCGGTATCGGAACCACCCGATTGTCTTGCATTGAGCGATTTACCTTTATTGAACCGGTAAGAAAAGCCGACAGTAAGCACACGGCTATCGAGGTAGCTAAGCCAGTTGGCCCTTGAATTGGCAATATTGCGGATGTCGCCGCCAGGCTGATTGGTATAGAACATATCGGATAAGCTGAGCCTTATGGAGCCATTGCCTTTCAATATTTTCTGCGCTACCGCCGCCCGCATCTGCCATACCGCAATAGTCAGGAACTGGCCGGAAAGTATCCGGGTCTGGTAAGAGCCGGCTAACTCCGCGCTTAGATTGGGTGTGATGGTGAACTGGTTGACCGGCCCCACATACCAGTACCATTTCTGCTCATCGAGCGTCTGCCCGTATACCTGCGAGCGTACCCCTACATTTTTACATTCCGAATATACCTGCAGGTTCCACCATTTGGTCAGCCGGAAGTTGCCGTTAACCGTAAGACCATATACCGTCTGCCTGCCGAAATTTCCCGGCCTGCTGTAATATATATTGGCGCGCTGCTCGTTGGTCTCCTGGATCAGGTTATCAGCAATGCTGTATTCAAACGTGGTCGTCAGGAAATTCTTATAAGTGTGCGACAGCTCAAAATTATAGGAATAGGTAGGCTGTAAAAAAGGATTACCGCCATAATAGGTAAACCGGTCGAGGGGATAAGTAAAAGGATTCAGGTCCTGGTAATCGGGTCGTTCTATCCTCCTGCCGAAGGAAAAGCCGAACTGGTGATGCTGCAGGCTATCGGCACGGTAAGCAATATATACCGTAGGAAACAAACCTGTATAATTGCGGGTAAAGCTCGAATCCTTCACCATTGGATTACCCAGCTGGTTACCATCGAGGCTGGTGTTTTCCAGCCGCAGCCCCAGCTGTACCGAAAAGCGGGTCCAGTCTTTGGCATAGTTCAGGTAACCCGCATTGATATTTTCCTTGTATTTGAAGCGGTTCGAAAATTCATAATTGGGTGTAGAGACCCCATTTTCCACATCAAAAAAGGAAGCCGTATTGTCCGTATTGACAAAGCTGGTTTTCAGGCCGGCTTCTATTTTAGCACCGCCGCCCAGGGGATGTGTATAATCAGCCTTTGCTGTTTTGATCGTTATCTCCGCAGGTAAGGTAGACTCCAGTACCGACTTATCCACCAATATATTATCCGGTGTATAAATGCTGTTGACCAGACTTTGATCGTGGTCTGACCGGTAGGTAATATAATCCGCATTGACGGCAAGCTCTTTTCCCTTATCATCTATTTTCCAGGCGTAGTTCAGGTTGATACTCCCGTTCTTCCACTTGTTATCGGAAGCGCTTACAGCCGACACCAGCGATTGCAGGTTGTCGTGCTGATCGCGTATATCGGCGTTATTGTTTACGTCCGTCAGCGTGGGCGAGTAAAAGCCAGCCAGCACCAGGCCGAAGGTCGATCTGTCGGTCATATAATAGTCCATACCGATCCTGGCATTGCCGCCACCGCTACGCCTCCTGAAATAGGAGTTCTGGGAAAAGCCGGAATTATAAGCGCCCTCTGCCGTGTAATAATAGCGGTTTATGGTAAGATCCTGGTAATTATTATTCTGGTTCCAGCTGATATTGCTGAAAAAATTCACCTTATTGATACGGTAGTTAAAGTTGACGCTGTTGTTGGTCCGCAAAAACCGTCCCTGCCCGTAGCTGAGGTTGATGCCCCCGTTAAAGCCTCTGGCCGTATTCCGCTTCAACTTTATATTGATGATCCCGGCATTACCGGCAGCATCGTAACCGGCAGGCGGCGTGGACATGATCTCTATCGATTCGATCGCGCCGGAAGCAAGCGAACGCAGGTAATTAGGCAGATCGGCAGACGACATATAGGTAGGCTTGTTATCGATAAATACGACCACACCCGGTTTTCCTTTCAGCGATATATTACCGTTTACATCCACCAGCACACCGGGAGATTTCTCCAGCACATCCAGTGCGGTGGTACCCGTATTGGAGATCAGCACGTCAGGGTTTACCACTACCCGGTCTATCTTACGCTGTACAAACGGTTTGTTTGCCACTACCTGTACCTCCTGCAAAGCGCCTGAAGCGCGCTGCAGGGTTATTTCTGGCATTTGCAGGGTTGCATCTGCCATCAGCACAGCAGGAGCGCTTATATAGTCCTGGTAACCAAGATGACTGATGGCGGCAAAGTAAGTACCCGCCGCAAGCTGGTCAAACTCAAACAGTCCCAGGGTATCGCAGAAGGTTGTCTTGACTATGGAAGAATCTGCTGCCAGCAGGTTAACGACCAGTATATCACCATCCATACCGCCTACTCTTCCCTTGATAATACCCTGCTGCGCCCGCAGCATCAAACTGCAGCATAATAAAGTCAGCAGCAGCCAGCTTGCCCTGTAACCTGTTTTTGATATCCTGTAATTATTGTTATTCATGATCGTGATCTTTCTTAAGGCAGATAGATATTGGTTTATAGTAAAATAAAGCGGACAGCTGATCTAAAACATCACGTTCCGTTTATATTCACCTGCCAATGACTTTATTTCCCGCTTATTTGTTGGGTAACGGCAATAAATGGTAAGAACGCCTGGCAAAATAAACACCATAGCATCTTTCAAAAATAAGGGACTGCCGTACATTTTTTCTCCCCCTAAAGGCGCGATATTACCAGGTAATTTATATGATCCGAAAAGCATTTTAGCTTAAAGAAATTGATCATTTATCGATATTTCAGTTTAATAAAATCTTGTTTTATATTATAAACCATAACTATAATAATTTTTCTATATTGAACAAACAGCAATAGGCCGGGAAATATATTGCTGATCTTCTTAAAAATATTTACGTTTAAATAAACGTTTATAAAAAATTAAATATCAACAAAATAATATTTCAAATAGATAAACAGGGTCAACCTATTTTATCACCGCAGCGAATGTTCCGCCTTCTATATTTTCATGAATAAACAAGGTTCTTTATAATCTTTTATGACCTGCCTTTTGTACTTTGCGTCGTGTAGCACTATTGACCGGGAGAATACCGGTCTCAAGCAGACAACAATGGACAAAAAAGAAACCGCCGCGATCAATAAGGCGATTCAATACTGGGAGGAAAAGGGCATCGTGGATGAAAATACGGCGACACGGCTGCGGACCAGCCATCCACCTGCAGACAATGACTCCGGCATCCTTTCGGCCTATGCCCTGGTAGCCTGCGTATCCTGCGGGCTGCTGGCCTTTGGCGCCCTGGTGATGGACGAGAAATGGATAGAGCTGATAAGACGCCGCCTGGGATTTTCGGAGCTCATTGTGGGTATCGCCTTCCTGTTGCTTACCCTGCTCTTCACTTGGCAAAGCTATCGCCGAATACGTAAAATGAAATACAGCATCGCGGGTAACGAAGCTTTTAATATAACGATCGTGCTGAGCCTGGCCGTGGCCCTGGCTTATACCGGCCGTAGCATCGGCTATGAAAATGGTCATTATGCGCCTGTATTGCTGACGGCTGCCCTGCTTTACGGAGCCATTGCCTGCCTGCTGCGGTCCACCCTGCTCTGGGCGGTAATGCTGACAGGCCTTGCCGGCTGGTGGGGAGCGCAGACTTATTACTGGAGCGGAGGAGGCGATTATTTCCTCGGCATGAATTATGCCCTGCGGATGACAATTTTTGGCCTTGCAGTCCTATCTCTATGGTTACTTGTTCGTTCCATAACCTATCTGAAGCAGTTTGAAACGATCACTTATATTATGGGCTGGGTCTTCTTCCTGGTTGCCGCCTGGAGCCTTTCTGTATTGGGTAACAGCAGCAGCATAGACGTATGGATGCAGGTAAAGCAGGGAAAATTGTGGTACTGGGCGCTGGCTTTTACACTGTTGCTCCTGGGCATTATTGTTTATGCTTTTCGCCGTAAAGACACTTTCCTGCGGGATACGGGACTCATCTTTTTCCTGCTGAACATCTACACCCGGTATTTTGAGTATTTCTGGGATAAAACGAACAAAGGTCTCTTTTTCGCGATTCTCGCTGTCTCTTTCTGGGGGCTGGGGCGCGCCGCCGAACGCTGGCGCCGCAAACAGCCGGAAAGTAATAGCGGGAACTAAGCTTTTGAGCAAATGCCAAAACGATCTTCGGATCAGGGTTTATGGAAAGAGGCCGTCCGTCCGGACAGCCTCCTGGTATTTGTAGCAATCCTGCTGCCTAGTGTGCTATCACCAGCTTGAATTGTTTCCTTTGTCCTTCAACGGCCAGCTGCACAAAATAAAACCCGTTGTCCAGCGACTGCACATCCAGGTTTACCGACTGTGATCCGACGGTGAGCCCCTGCCCGCCCGCAGTCATCACTTTTCTTCCCTGCAGGTCGTATACCGATGCGCTTGCCGTCGCAGCACGCTGCAGCCCGAATGTGAGCGTTACCTGCTTTGCAGCCGGGTTGGGATATAAAGCGGCGTTAGCGATCAGTGAAGGTTCTTTAACAGAAGAAGGCGCTTCGGTTACCAGTCCCGGTATCTTATTATCTCCCTGCAATCCATACACAAGCACATGGCTTTTGATACCGGTAGCGGTAGCAATACCGTTGGCACCAGGCGATACCTGGCCAAAATCGTTATCGTTGCCAACCGCTATGGTACTGTCATTAATGATAGCAAGCCCTTCTGATTTATCCAGCTCTGCCGGCCAGCCATGAGCGGTCAGGTCCATAAACAGCGTTTTCTTAACCGCTTTGATACCTTCACCCGCGAGCCCGGCAGAATCTACCAGCCCCTCGGCTGTTTTGGTACCGTATAAGCCGGATACGATAGCCGTAGCCTGGTTAATATTGATCAGGTAAATATTCTTTTTAACCGTAGCGCCACGGGTAGCCGCTTCAATCACCAGGAAAGTGCTGTCGTTGATGGCAGCCAGGTCGCCTATCTTCCAGTCGCTCATCCTTACCTGGTCAGGACCAGCCTCCCCTATCACACCTTCGTTAAGGTAAGCCAGCATACGCATATCGCCGGTAGCGGGATCCAGCTCGAGCATACGGTGCATCCTGGTATTTTCACCGGTAGCTTTATCGGGATAAAGCAGGGGACTTTGTATAATAGTGTACAGCTTGCCGTTGGGCGTCATTGCCATGGATTCAAAGCCACGGTTATTCTTGCGGTATTTAAATACCGTATCTATCTGCATGTCAATATCCGCAGCGCCGTCCTGGTCCGCATAGGGTGTATAACGCTGCAATACCTTACCGGTAGCATCCATTTTCCAGATCGTCGGACCGTTCTCTTCACCTACCCAGAAATTGCCATCCGCATCTTTTACCAATCCTTCCGGATCCAGCGCCCACTGATCCTTGGCAGCCACTTTGGTATCAAAATCGCTGCAATCGGTTACGGTATCTGTGGAAGCTTTCTCCGCTTCCTTACTGCCGAAGCCGGTTGGGTTCAATACGCCTCTTGCATTAGTTCCGTCCGGTCTTTTCATGGTAATAGTACCTAATACCTGTACGGAATCGCCATTCAGCCTGATATGATGTATTTTGGGCGCGTAATCGGGAAAGCAGAACATTTTGTCGTAGGTAGGATGGCAACCATCCGGGTTAGCGTTGGCGCAGTCAACGTTCACCCCCCTGTCCGAGCAGGTCCAGAATTCTTTTCCACCAGTGCCCGGTATCGGGAAAAGAGTTGAAAAACCGCCTTCTTTAAAGAGTATGTCCTGGAAAATGCCTATCGTGGCAGCATTATTATTCTGATTATCTTGTTTCAGCGTGATTTGCGCATAGGTTGCAGACGAACCGCTGATCATAACTGCGGCAAGCAGGAGGTACCATGTTTTTTTCATTCGGTTACAATTTTGCGGCAAATGTCACGAGGTGAAATTTCGCTCATGTTACCAATGCATTAAGCCTGTGTTACCTTTCCTGAAATCAAAAAACTTCATAGCTTTAGCCCATGGAAGAAATCAGCTGGAAACAATTTGAGCAGGTAGAATTACGGGCAGGAACTGTTATTGAGGTAAGCGACTTTCCCGAAGCACGCAAACCTGCCTATAAGCTTACTATCGACTTCGGCCCGGAGCTGGGTACCAGGAAAAGCAGCGCGCAGATCACCAGACACTATACGAAGGAAACACTGATAGGACGCCAGGTAATTGTCGTAGTCAATTTCCCCAAAAAGCAGGTAGCCAACTTTATGTCGGAATGCCTGGTAACAGGCTTTGCCGATGAGAACGGCGACATCGTGCTGGCTTCTGTCGCCTCGCAGGTACCCGATGGCGCAAAGCTGATATAATATCCAGGTAGTGTATTCTTTTACCCTATCCGGGAATATTTTGCCATAGTATATCCAAACGGTCTTTTTTACAAGTTCCATGGTAATCAGGGGACAAAATATGCACCTGCCTTGCGGCATAGTAGTTGTATTTGTTTTGGGAGATTATTTCAGTCACTATAAAAAACGATGTCAACTATGCCAAACACAAAATCAGCAACCAGGCCGGCAAACGGCAAACGCAGCATGCAGGAGGAAAGTGCCTTTATGGAATTATTCACCAATTCCCTGAAAGATATAAACTGGGCCGAGAAACAGCTGGTAAAAGCATTGAAAAAAATGTCCAAAGCCGCCACATCAGAAGAGCTGGCCCAGGCATTTGAAGAGCATATGGCCCAGACTGAAGGACATGTCGAAAGACTGGCCCAGGTATTTGAAGCGCTTGGTAAAAAGCCCACTTCAAAAAAATGCGACGCCATGGAAGGACTAATCGCCGAAGCGGAAGAATTGATAGAGGAAACCGAAGAAGGCACAGAAGTAAGAGATGCCGCGCTGATAGCTGCGGCTCAAAAGGTAGAGCATTATGAAATTGCGTCTTATGGTACGCTGAGAACGCTGGCGGCCACACTTGGACTAACCAAGGTTCAAAAGCTGTTACAGCAGACGCTCGATGAGGAAAAAGAGACCGATGCCCTGTTGACAGGAATAGCTGAGCAATACGTGAACGAGGCTGCTGCCGCTGAATAAGTGGTCGTTTTTATATAAAAAATCCCCAAAGAGTCATCACTTCTTTGGGGATATTAGCATTTAAAGCTAACAATTCAACTAACAACCAGGGCAAAGCTAAGCAGTGCCGGCGTTACAGCCAACCGGCCGCCGGCACTTTGTCCATAACCTGCGCTTTTTTGTCCATGAACGACAGGCTCCCATTCCCCTTTAACACTTCCCTGTTCCCTGGATGATCCTTTAATAAAAATGAACGAACTTGCATGAGGTGTTCCGGGTACACCGCGTACACCTGTAACCGGCGACCTGCCCGGATAATCAACCGAACCTTTCTGCAATGGTAACGGCCGGGGATAAAGATTATTTAAACAGAAAATGCATAAGCTGAATATCATATTAACCGGCGCCACCGGCATGGTAGGAGAAGGCGTGTTGCTTCATTGCCTCCAGAGCGAAGCGGTGGAAAGCATCCTCGTCATTGGCCGCAGGCAATGCGGCATAACACACCCGAAGCTAAAAGAGCTGCTGGTAAGCGATTTTAATAAGCTGCATGAATTTACCAGCGGGCTGCAGGGATATGACGCCTGCTTTTATTGTGCGGGCGTGAGCTCTGTAGGCATGAATGAAGCAGATTACAACCGGATCACTTACGATACCACCTTGAATTTTGCCGGGACGCTGCTACGTATCAACCCTGGTATGGTATTCAATTTTGTAACGGGAGCACATACAAAGACGGACGGCAGACAGATGTGGCAAAGGGTGAAAGGCAAAACTGAAGATGCCTTAATGCAGCTGGAATTCAGGGGGCAATACAACTTCCGGCCCGGCTTTATGAAACCGGTAAAAGGACAGAAAAATATCCGCTGGTTCTTCAGACCCCTGATCGCCATCTTCCCGCTTTTATTACCGAAGCAATCCCTTACCTTACATGAGGTAGGCGCGGCTATGATCAATACCGTGACCAGAGGATACGGGAAACAGGTATTGGAGATCGGCGATATAAAAGCGCTGGCAAATTAACAGACAGCTACACCTTGCCGAAAGAAAAGCAGCGATCTGCCTATACTTTCCCTACCGGATGCACTACCGTCTTTCAGGCAGAAGCTTAATTATGAATATTATTAAAAATCATAATTAAATTTCTGCTTAACTTTATTTGTGCTTGTGTAACACGGCAATGTATTTTAAACCGGAACCGTTATACGGCGGCTGCCCGGTACTGGAGAAGGGTGTTGCTCATTTAATGCAGATCTTCAAATCTTTTAACATGTTACTCAGAGGAAGAATTTCCATATGGGACTTTGTCAGGACCATAAAGTTCGATCTTTTAGCGATCGCCGGCTTCAGCATCCTGGTGGGGTTTATTGCTACCCGCCATTACTTCAGGGAGCTCCTGATTCCCTTGTCCCTGGTTGCAATAATAGGTACCGCTATCTCGCTTTTGCTCGCATTCAGAACTGCCCAGTCCTATGACCGCTGGTGGGAGGCAAGAATAATATGGGGGGCGATCGTCAACGATTCAAGAACGCTGATCCGGCAGCTCAGGCAATTTTTGCCCGAAACGGAACAAAAGGAAATAAAGACGTTCGTGGAGCGCCAGGTGATCTGGAACTATGCCCTGAGCGAATCTTTAAGGAAAGAACCTTTTTCAGCACGTGTACAGGCATTTATCAGGGAGGAGGGTATTACGGATTTCAATGTCCCCAATGCCATCCTGTCGCTGCACAGCTGCCAGCTGAAGCAACTGGCGGAGCGTGGTAAGATAACGGAATTCCGCCAGGTACAGGTAGACAATACCCTGGTACGGCTCTGCGAGTCTATGGGAAAATGCGAGCGTATAAAAACTACCGTCTTCCCCGAGTCCTACAGCACGCTTATACATGCGCTCATCTACCTGTTCACGCTGCTGCTGCCATTCGGGCTTGAGGATGATTACCCCTTTATCAAGGCATTGCTTACAGCAGGGATACCCATGATCTTTGTTGTAATTGAACGTACGGCAATATTCATGCAGGATCCTTTTGAAAACAGTCCCCTGGATACACCTATGACCACGATAAGCGAAACGATCGAGGCCAATTTAAGACAACAGGCCGGGGAAACAGTTACGAGACCCGCTCCGCCGCCGCCGGATGCTTATTATATTCTTTAGCATCGCTCATAATTGCGCGGTCATTGCCGCCACCATTTGTTCCAGGTCTTTTCCATATTATCCATATTCACTTTCTCCCCGATCATAGGTGTAATTGCAGACAAGCCTTTATCTTCAGCAAACCCGGACACTTTTTCCAGGGGCTCATACCAGGGGTGCCGGGCCAGCCTGAATTTGGAATGATGTACCGGCATGAAGTTCCTGGCACCCAGCTCCATTGCCTCCGTGATCACCTCTTCAGGGAACGAATGTATATAAGGCCATTTGCTGTTGTATTGACCGCACTCCAGGATGGCCAGGTCAAAAGGTCCGAATTGTGCTCCGATATCTTTAAAATGCGGTCCGTACCCACTGTCTCCACCTAAGAACAATCTCCTGGAAGGTGTCTGCAATACAAAAGATGTCCAGAGCGAAGTATTCCTGGCGAGGGTCCGGCCCGAAAAATGCCGGGCCGGTGTTAAGGTAACGCTGCAATCCTTCCCGCAATCCACACGTTCATTCCAGTTCTTTTCTATAAGCTTTGTCTTATCCCAGCCCCAGTATTCAAAATGCTGCCCTACCCCCAGACCACAGATCACCTTATCCACTTTATCGCTCAGCTGTAGTATTGTTGTATAATCAAGATGATCCCAGTGATCGTGCGAGATAAGCAGCACATCTATCCCCGGCATATCTCCTGCCCCATAGCGGTCGCTGCCGGCAAAGGCTTTCACCGAACCGGGAACCGGGGAAGCATTCCCGCTGAATACAGGGTCCACGAGAATTCTGCAGCCATCCGTCTGAATAAAATAAGAGCTGTGCCCGAACCAGACCAGCACATTTTCGCTGATGTTTAAATTTTTCAAATCCGTCATAACGGACGGGATCTCCTTTGCCGGTACTGTATCGGGGTATTTGCTCAGAAAGCCCAGGAGTACCTTTGTCATACCTACGCCTTCGGCAAGGGCCGGCGTAAAGACAGGGTTCTGAAACTGCCCGTCCCTGTAATTCGGCAATGTATTAAAATAGCTTTGCCGCTCTGTACCGGGAAGCCGGCCGAATTTTTTGCTTAACCTCATTGGTCCAGTTTTATTTTTTCCTCCTCCCAGTCGATCCGGTGAAGAAATTTCCTGATAATTTCCTCGTCAATACGCTGCTCACGCCTGTTCCAGCGCAGCAACAGCCCGCGCTGTAATTCAAGAATTTCCTTATAGACAGGCCGGATATCTTCCGGCATAACGGCTACCTCTTCTGTTTCCAGCTGACATTGCCACTGATGTGCCAGCTTCCGCAGGTGAACGCTGCGATCCAGCTCCTCCTTATGGTGCTGCGTTAAATGAAGCAACGACTCCCTGGCCAGTTCTTCCCGGAGCAGCGCCTCTGTTTCCCCTTCGGGCAGATGATCATTAAAATGCGGCAGCTTTATTTTCTTCAGCAGCAGCGGGAGTGTAAGCCCCTGCAATACCAACGTGACCAGGATGACCACAAAGGTTATGTACAATATCAGGTTCCGGTGCGGGAACGGCGTTCCGCCGTCCAGCGTTACCGGGATAGACAGGGCGGCGGCAAGCGATACCACACCCCGCATACCGGTCCAGCCAAGCATAAGCGGCGCTTTCAGCCCCGGGCTTTTATCGGCGACGGTAATAAAGTAGCTGGCGATCTTTGTGACGATCACTGCCCCGTAAGCAGCAAGCATCCTGCCCAGGATCAGGACAAAAGTGATCAGCAGCCCGTATCCTGCCGCTTCGTAAAAGCCGATGCCTTCGCTTTTCAGACCGGAAGTAATTTCAGGGAGATCCAGCCCGATCAGCAGGAATACAAGGCCATTCAGCAGGAATACAAGACTCTGCCAGACATTTTCAATCCTCAGCCTTGATGAGCCGCTCAGGAAGCTATGCCGGTGATAAGACAGGAATAAACCACCGCTGACTACTGCCAGCACACCCGAAGCATGCGCCGCCTCCGCACCGATGTACATGGCATATGGCGCTACCAGGGTAAGGATAATATCCATGTTGACATCTGTAGGCAGCCGTTTATGTGCCTTTAAAAAAACAAGACCTGTCAGCAACCCGATAGCTACACCACCAATTACCATCCAGCCAAAGCTGAGCGCAGCCTCATGCCAGACAAACTGCCCGGTAGCTACCGCGACCATCGCAAACCGGAAGATAATAAGCGAGGAGGCATCATTGAGCAGGCTCTCCCCTTCCAGGATGGAGGACATTCTTTTCGGGACCTTTACAAATTTCAGGATAGCGCTGGCGCTTACCGCATCCGGCGGGGAGACTATACCACCTAAGAGAAAACCCAATGCCAGGGAAAAACCGGGAATAAAGGCATTTGCCACAAGGGCGACGGAAATGGCCGTCAGGAAAACCACGACAAAGGCAAAGCTTCCTATGATCCTGCGCCAGTGCCAGAGCTCCTTCCAGGAGTTGGCCCATGCGGCCTCATACAGCAGAGGCGGAAGAAATATGACAAAGATCAGCTCCGGGTCTATTTTCAATACGGGGATACCGGGAATAAAGCTGATCAGCAAGCCCGCCAGCACCAGCAATACAGGATAGGCAACCCTGATCTTGTTACCCAGCATGATCAGCAGCAGTATCAGCACGATCAGCGCTAAATAAAAGGGAAAATGTTCCAGCATAGTTGTTTACCTTATCATTAATAGTTCCGGAGGCATTTGCCGGCGCTAAGCTCTACGCCCGTCTGCCTTTTCCATGATAATCATGCTACGGACTCTTTATACAGAACAAATATATTAAAAACAGTCTGCCTGTAACCGGGTGCGGTTGGTAATATCAGCTCATGATAATATTTACTACCTGTTCTTATTCTGCCCTCAAGCTGCAAAAACCAGTTTTTTACCTGTAGTTTATTACTTTTTTGATTTAAATTATACTTTAGCATCACCAAGCCGCAAACCAAAGTAGTTAAACCGCCATTATTAACCCTTAAAAAGTACGTTGGCGTTGCGTTTGTTGCCTGTATCACTCATGGTTTTCTCATTATCCTATCCTCTGGCCGGAAATGCCCAGGAGCAGGATTTCCCGGCTACCACGCAGGAAGCCGCAGGCGCTTATCTCGAAGGCCGCACCACTTCTCTCGAGCAATACCTCGGCCGTTCGCAAAAGATACAGCAACGTTTACTAAAAAGATTAAAGAGAAAAGAAGCCCGGCTGGCCAGGAAGCTGGCGGCAAAAGACTCCGCGCTGTATGCGCAATACCTGGCCATGCCCGTCACTTATGACAGCATCGCCACGCTTTCGCAGGACAGCGCTGCGCTGCGGCAATTGCCCCGCCGCAGGAATCCGCTCATCGACAGCCTGAAAAATATACAAAGCTTCGCACAGCAGCAGGCAGCCAAGCTAGGCGCGGCTTCCGGTCTCGCCGGTAAAGCGGGCATCGGCGATTATACCGCTAAGCTTGGGGACCTGCAGCAGCAACTCAATGCCGAACAGCAGGTAAAAAGCCTTGTACAGCAGCGCAGCCAGGCTCTTGAAGGACTGGCCGGCAAAGCCGGTATCGGCGGGCTGAAGAATATCCAGAAAGATGTGTACTATGCCGGTGAAAAGATAAAAGCCTGGAAAGAAGTAGCCAATGATCCTGATGAAGTCGAAGCCAAAGCCCTCGAATACCTCCAGGGCACCGAAGGCTTTTCCGAATACCTCAATCCCAACAAGAACGCCTGGGGCGGTCTCGGTAGTAACGCTACCGCTGCCGATCTCGAGCGTATGGGCTTCCAGACCAAGCGCCTTACTTCCGAAGCCTTACAGCAGACCTTTGGCAATAACCTTTCAGGGCTGCAGCAAGGCATGGCCGAGCAGGTACAGCAATTCCAGGAAAAATACAATGATATAAGCGGCAAGGTGAACGAGGTCAGGGGCAAAGTACAGGAAGGGAAGCAAAGCATCGCCCAGGCCAAAGACCAGGCGCAGCAGCTGAAAAATACAGAAAAACCTGCATTCCGTAAAAATCCCGAAAGGGGAAAGCCCTTCTGGCAGCGCATCGAATGGCAGTATAATTTCCAGACCACGCGGCCCACGCCCGAAGGCAGGCCCGCCATGCTGGAGCTCGGCGCCGGCGCGGGTTTAAGCATACGCCCCGCCTCAGCTATGGCATCGGCATCGGGCTCAGCACCGGCCTCGGCACCAGCTGGGAGCAGATCCGCATCAGCTACGAGGGCCTCAGCGCCCGAGCCTATGCCGACTGGCAATGGCAGTACGGCATCAGCATACAGGCCGGCTACGAAAGGGCCTGGCGTCCGCAAAACAGGGCATGGCTCTACGAAAACCAGGACCGCCCAAAACCGACCGATCCGGCCTCGGGCCTGAAGGAAGCCTTCGGCGCAGCGCAGGATGCGGCCTATATCGGCCTGATGAAACGCTACCGTATCAACAGCGAGTGGAGCGGTACCTTCCTGCTGGGCTATAATTTTTTATGGCAGCAATCGGGGACGAGGTCGCCGATCTTAGTAAGAATTGGGTGGTCGAAATAAAGTAAATAACAAACAACACACATACCTATGAAGAAAACACCTATTAAACTGGCCATGCTTCTGCTATGCCTGGCAACAAACCAGGTATTTGCGCAGGAAGGTGGAACACCAGATCAGAACATGATCCCCGGGGCAACAGCTACCTATGGGATTGGATCCGCCTACAGCACCAACTATTTTGATGGTACTGTCAACGTATCAGTTCCCTTTTCGCACTATGTGAAAGACGGGATAGACTTTGGCGTTTCCATGAATTACAATACGCGCGGCATTCTTGTCGATGAAATTTCCTCAATCGCGGGACTCCACTGGAATTTGAACACGGGCGGGCCGTCCATTCAACGTATTGTAAAAGATATTCCTGATGAGATCAACTATACCTTCCCGGTATATGCAGGTTACCATCCCGATTCACTATACCTGGGCTCAGGGGAGATCGGCATTTACAACCCGCACAAATATGTAAAAGGGAAGCTGGCCGTTTATGGGGAAACCTCCACGGAAGCGGCCAGGACTAATGTCTATCGGGATGGCGAGTGCGACGATTTCATTCTTTTCATCAATGGTCAGTCCATTAGTTTTAATATCGGTAAAGACGGCAATGTATTTACCCATCCTCACCGAAATATCAAAATCGAGCCTATGCTCGGGGGAACAGCCATTACAAAGATCACCACTCAGGTGAGCGGCGTAGCGGCGGCTCCGAATCTCCTGGAGTTCAGGGTTACGGATGAAGGTGGTAACCGGTATGTCTTTAAAGTCGGCGAGTTCCAGACCAAGCATTATTATGATAACACATACTGGGATGGAGAATATGACGAGCTGGTTAACGCGAACCAGATTGACCAGTGGTCAGTTCAAAAGATAACTTTTGCCGATGGCAGCGAGATCAAATACACCTATGACGCTTTACAGGGCTCTTACTTTAAGCTTTACCGGAACTATAGCGCCGAGGAGAACGCTACAACGGCAAGCTATATAGGGGTGTCGGATGAGATGTACCAGGGTGGTTATTACCCTCTAAAAAATATCGTATATCCAAACAATGAGTCGGTAAATTTCTACTACCACGCCACCAACAAAAATGAGGCTCAGCGTCCGATGCTCAGGGAAATATCCAACAACTCTGGTCCGAACTGTATCATCTATCGTTTTGTGCATTCGACCTTTAACAAGCGTTTCCAGCTCGACCGCCTGGATAAGCTTGGCTGCGGAATGACGGCTGGACAAGCATATTTTTCTTTCGGCTATAATACCGAGTACACGCTCCCGGACAGGCTTAACGGGGGAAAGGATCTTTTCGGTTACTATAACGGCGATTCAATTGCCGCGCCCCTGGGCAGTTCCGGCAACAAAATCACCATCCCGGCACATAACTGGTCAACCGGCCTGCCCAACTATGGCCTGTCGCGTTTCCCTGTGCATTGGAGGGCGAAAGCCTCGCTGCTGAATAAAGTAACGAATGAATACGGCGGTACTGCCACCTTCTACTACGGCGACAATGAAGCAGTAAAAGTACTGACCGGTCTGCCAACAGCAGAGAACTATCGTGGCGCTGACGACCGTTATGCAGTGCGCGTCGATAGCATTGTAGAAGCGGATTATTATGAGAAGCCGACTCATCTCAAAAGGATCAGGATATCCTATGCAGACGGCGTGCTTTTTACACCTGGCGGATATTTTCACTACCCGACCTATTTTACCAGCGGGACAGCTACCACACCCCAAAAAGTCGTCTATCAGAGCATGTTCCTGACGCCTCATGACCTGATCAATGGTTCTAACCACGGCTATTCCACGGTCAATATTAGGGAGTACAATGGCGCTAACGAGCTGCTTTCCCGCAAGGAAATCCTTTTCACAAACCTGTCCGACCCCACCACAACCTCACCAAGGTATTACCGCGTTTCCGGCAGCAAGAAGTTCTATGAATATCCCTATACGCAGAAGCAATACATAAAAGACTGGGAGATAGGCCTGCCCCGCCAGATCACTTTTTTTGACAATAACAACCTGGTTGTGTCAAAGGTCATCAATACGTTTACTTTTTCAGCTGTGGACCTGTCCGCAAATGCTTATATATCCAACACGAAAAAAATAAAGGTCAGCGCCGGTGCCTCGGTAACTCCACCTTATGAGATGGGCATGCCACCGTACTATCTCAATAAGAAAGTATTTACAGATACCTACTTTCCATATACGGGTACCGCTAACCTTACCAGGTCGGTTACCCTGAAATATACATCTGACACCCGCTTTATTGCAGATACTGTTTGGACTTCCTATGACGAAAGGAACAATCCCAAAACAGTCGTGGCCAAAAATAGCCTTGGAGAAAAGCTTACATCAAAGCTGATCTATAATTACGACGTCGACGGCCCCGGCTCCTCTTATATATCCACCTTTCCCGGGACCGCCATTTACAAGATGACGCAAGACAGCCTGGAAAAGCTGGTATCAGTCGAACTCTGGGACATGGAAAATACGGGTACGGCCCCGTATTCACATACACTGATCAATGCCACAATTGCAGGATTTTACTATAGCGGTAACAAACTATGGAAAAAAAGCGAAAGCCACCTGCTTGCCGAGCTGCCCATAACCTATACGGACTATACAGGCATATCTGCAAGCGGTCCGGCGGCTCACCCTTATAGGAAAATCATTGACATCAATAACTCGAGCACGCCGGTTTCGTTCATGCAGCGCACCAGCTCCGTGACACAATTCGACGATAAGGGCAATGCGCTTGAAACGCAGTTCCTTGGGCAAAATAAATACCAGAGCTGTGTATGGGACCTGACCTCCGGTGACAAGCTGGCCGAAGCCAATTGCCGCTACCAGGATATAGCCTATTCCAGCTTCGAGGATTTTTATGGGTTGGCCACCTATTACGGCTACCATGGCAACTGGGATATAAACTCCAATAAAGTGATCGATGTATCCACCTCCGCTACGCTCAACAGCGTTACGGGGCGCTATATCTACCAGATGACACCCGCGCCCACAGGCGGGAGCGTTGACTATAGCTATATTCTCGGTGTTAATAACCTGGCGGCGGGCAAAGAGTATATTTTATCCCTATGGGCGCGGGCGGGCGTACCCAAAGTATATATCGGAACCACCCTGCTGACAACGCCCGCAGTGGCTTACACCAAAGGCGCATGGAAGCAATATATCTACCGGTTTACGCCGTCGGCTGCAGGGAAGGTCAGGATCGACCCTGCGACCACAACGATCTACCTGGACGAGATCAGGCTGCATCCGGCGGAAGCTGCCATGGAGTCCAGTACTTATGAGCCGCTTTTCGGCGTCAGCTCAAAAACAGATGTAAGCGGCAGGGTCGCCTATTTTGAGTTTGACCAGATGGGCAACCTTATCGTGGAAAGAGACCAGGAAGGGAAGGTAGTCCGGAAAACGAAATACTATAAAATCGGCGGCGAGCTCTATTAATTCTTCCTATATCCCTAAAAAAAGCAATAATGAAACTATACATAAAATTTACTACGCTGTTGGCCAGCTTTCTTAGCCTGGGGCATATACATGCACAAAACCTGCCGGTACTCTCAGAAACTGCACCGGTAGGAGCGGTCACCGAAATACCTGTTCACCCCGGGTATAATCTCTTTGGCGACGATAACAATAACTATGTAAGGACATTTGTTCCTTTCATTCCCTTTGATAACGCGGGGGACATAACAGAAAGCAGCCCCGTTGCGGAAGTGAGTATGGCCACCACCTATGTCAACGGCGCGGGAAACGGCATCCAGACGGTGGTACGCAATTTTAACAGCAGCGGCAAAAAGAACCTGGTGATTCCATATGATAACAGGAACCTTGCCGGCAAGCAATATGAATACCTGCCGTACCCTAATACCGCCGGATTTACCGTATCGCCGTTTACAGAGCAGAAGTCCTATTACGCCTCCCTTTATCCCGGTGAGGGCTATACTTCCTATAATGGCATTGTTAATGTTTCCACTTCCGGGCAAAGGGGGGAAAAGCACCTGGCTCCGGGCAAAAGCTTTATCGGCCAGGGAGAAGGTACCACCGCCCTGCTGAAAGCCAATGAAGCCAATACGATCCGCATCTGGAAGCTTAATGCCAGTAAAAAGCCCACCTCACCCGGCTACTATAAGGTTAATGAGCTGTTTGGCACCCTGGTTACAGACGAGGAGGGGCATATGAGTACAGGCTATACCGACAGGCATGGCAGGCTTGTGTACAAGTCGGTTGTTACCGATATGGTCGGCGTAACTCCGTCCATAACCTTTGTCGAAGCACGTAAATATTACATTTATGATGAGGCAGGAAGGCTCAGGTATATCATTCCTCCTAATGCAGCAGATGCCATCGGTACCAGCGCCACAACTATCAGTGCCGACATACTTGACAAGCTTTGCTTCCAGTACCAGTACGATACGAAAGGCCGCATGAGCGCTTACCGGAAACCCGGACAGGGAGATTATACCTATTATGTTTACGACCGTTATAAGCGGCTTGCAATGCGGCAGACGCCTGCGGAAAAAGCGGCCGGACAGTGGGAAGTCATGTTCTACGACAAATCTGGGCGGATGATAGCCACATCGCTGCTAAATTCCACCCAGAACCGCGATGCCTGGCAGGGCAGCGTAGACGCGCCTCCCGGCAGCCTTACCACCTCCAATATCCTTTATTACCTGGCCTCAGATGCCGGTGAAGGAGTGGTGCCTGCGGAGACCGCTGTCTCCGGCAACCTGATGATGAGCTACACCTTTTACGACAGCTATGCCAGGACCCTTGATAATAATAACAATATTTACAACCTGTGGCTGAGCACGCAGAGCTTCTCCGCCGACCTGCTCACGACTCCAGGGGCCGAAGTTCCAGCCAGGAGTAAGCGTACCCATGGCAAAGTAACAGGAACCAAGCAGCGCATACTTCGCTCTGCCGACGCACCTGCCAACATCGGCGACTGGGTACAAACCGTCTTTTATTATGATGATAAGGGCAGGCAAATAGGCGTGGCCTCTTTTCATAAGCTGGCCAGCGAGTCCCAGATGGTCTACCGCAGGGCCCATTTTGTCAGCGCGCAGTTTGACTTCAGCAACCGGCTTATCCTGGCAAAGCATACCGCGACCAATATGCTTAATGCGCAGGGTGCAAATACCCATACGGAGCTGAACAGCTTTGAATATGAAACAGGTACCGGAAGACTCCTGAAGCAAAGCCACAAAGTGGACGATGGCGGCTGGCAGATACTCTCGATGCACGGCTACGACGAACTGGGCAACGAGAAGCGGCAGGTGCTGGGTAACTATGGCGAAGTACAGGACCTAAGCTTTAATATACGTGGCCAACTAACGGGCATCAATGCCGTTTATGCGGAAACCGGTAACAAAGGCGGGGAAAGCCGCAGCTTTGGTCAATCGCTAAAATATGACTATGGCTTCACGAATCATAAGCTGGATGGCAATATCAGCGGTATGATCTGGCGCGGGGCCTCGGGCAACGCTATGGCCTATGGCTACAACTACGATCACAGTGGCAGGCTCAAGGCTGCTGATTTCCGTAAATGGGAAGTAAACGTGACCTATCCTTCGGGCGCCTGGAGCAATACCTGGACCGACTACTCTGTATCTAACCTTGCTTATGACGGTAATGGCAATATCAAATCCATGAAGCAACGCGGCATGGGTATTCCTTCGGGAGGCAGCTCTGTAGTTCCGGTTGATATGAACAGGCTCAATTATGTTTATGAGGCAAACAGTAACCGCCTGCTGCGCGTAGAAGACACGGTGACCTACGATTATGGATTGGGTGACTTTGTTAACAACAACAGCGGAACGGACGATTATACCTATGATCTGAACGGCAGCATTACCAGGGATAAAAACAAAAAAATAGAAAGTATTACCTATAACCATTTTGACAAGCCTGTCTCGGTGGTATTTAGTAACGGTAATAAAATTCAATATTCCTACGATGCCGGGGGAAACAAGATCTATGAGATACTCAACGATGTGGTGAATGCGAAGGTCAGCAAAATCTCTTACGTAGGTAACATGGTGTACCGGAACGATACCTTGCAGTATTCCTACACACCGGTGGGAAGAACAATTTATGATAATGTCGAAGGCAGCACTAAGGAAGAATTTTTCGTAATGGACCACCTGGGCAATGTGCGCAGCGTGGTAGACGTGTACATGTACCCGATCCTGGAATACCTGGGCACCTACGAGATTGCCAGCGCAGGCCTTGAAAGCATGTATTTTGACCACCATGTGGAAATAGCCGAGGAAAATCCTTCCAGCACGGATGCCGAAAACCAGCAGGCCGGCAGGCTGAACGGCTCAGAGGCCGATCACCGGGTGGGCACCGCGCTGCTGATGAAGGTAATGGCCGGCGATAAGGTGGAAATGACCGTCAACAGCTTTTACCAGGGCTATAATCCCAGTACCGATGCGCCCGTCCCCGCTTCTACCATGCTTAACAGCATCGTCAGCACCTTAACCGCCGGTGTGGGCGGTCTGGGCGGCAGCGAGAGCCATAATCCCCAGCTGGTAGGCCAGGTGTTTAATAGTAATAATTACGCGCAGTTTACTAATATTGTAAACAGTACGACGAATCCCAGCAGGCCGAAAGCATACCTGAACTATGTACTCTTCAGCGAGAACATGCAGATCGTCAGCAGCTTCAGCGGGGCTTTCCAGGCCAATGGTAACGGCACCTGGAGCGAGATAGGCACCACCGCGCCGCTGGTGATACCGGCCAACGGCTACCTGGCCGTCTACCTGAACGGCTTCAGCACCCACGATGTGTTCTTTGACCAGATGGTATTGCGCTTTACGCGCGGCAAGCTTAAGGAAGAGACCCATTATTACCCGCACGGGCTGCCCATGGGCAATATCGGTATGGCGGCATCAGGGTTTAAGAATAACCGGCACCGCTACCAGGGCAATCCTAACCAGACAGAGCTTGGTTTGAATGTTATGGACTTCGACTTCCGGCAGTACGATGCGCAGATCGGCCGGTTCCTGAGCGTTGACCCGCTGGCGGGGCTAAGCGACATTAAGAGTCCCTACGCGGCTATGTCTAATAATCCAATCAGCCGCATCGATCCGTTGGGGCTTGCCGATGGAGAAACCGATCTGACTCCGGATGAGTTTCAGTGGATACTAGACCACTACTATGCGCTTGACGAGGTCGTGATAGTAGGCAATAAAGGTAAAAACAGGGTCAATCCTTTACCAACAGTGCCGGGAGGAACGCCCGGCGGATGGGGAAGCGGCGCAGCGGGACACCCGGGCAATGGCAGCGGTAACAGCCAGATGCCTGCTGGCAGAGGTGGCGGCGGCAGCGGCGGCCAGGGGTCCGAACAGGTGGCAGACAGGGGAACGCCAAGCGCAGATCAACCTTCGGGCGACCAGATGGCGGAAATACATGGGGTGGATCCAATTGCTGAGCCTGCAGAGCCCAATATGGACGCCTATAAGCGGGCTTACGACCTGGGCTATATGCCTTTGCCTTCCGACGCGCAGTCGATGGGCGCCATGTGCGATGTAATTGCGGCAACGGAGATACCGGTGCTCAGCCAGATAGCCGATGCCGCCAGCGCAGGTTTTTCGGTATACCAGGGCGACTATGTAGGTGCTGGCCTTAGCGCGGCGGGTATAATAGTCCCAAGCCTTAGCCAGATGAAAGCAGGCAGAATGGTGGCTAAGATGGCGGCCAGAGGGGCACGGGGGGCTAAAGCCGCGCGGGCGGGAAAAACCGTTATAAAGGGTGTTGACGATATAGTTACTAATCCAAAAGTATTATGGGGTAAGTCAGCAGATGAAATTGGAAGCTCTTTAGGAGAGGGCTGGACGAAAGGAGCTTACGGCTCTAAAGGAACTGGTTGGAAGTTTACTAACGGAGACCAATCAATATTCTATCATCCGGGGGGCGGACGCCATGGTGGTTCTTATTACGGCTTTTCTAGTGGCAGACTGGGAAAAAACAAAGTTGTAGGCAAGGACTATATCCCTTTGCCCGGAGATAAGGCAACAATAATAAAAATGAATAACTAAATATAAGAAAGATGGATGAACAAAAATTATTGGAGCTGTATAATGACACACTGGAAAAATGCGGCGTCTACTTGCTGTCGGAGGATGATGAAGTTATAGCATATAATATCTATGAGGAATTTGATATTGGGGTACACTCATTTTTATACATGGACAATTTAAAAAAGCTGTACGATCAAGGCTTAATAAGCCTTGACAAACTGAATGATAGCCATATGCTTCGAGATCTCGTTATTCAACTTCAAAACTCGGGCGAATGGGGAATCGAAAATTTTAGAACATCAAAAAAATGGAGGAAAATTATGGAATTGTCAGATAGGCTAAGACTAATGAAATAGTTATAAGGATAGCGTTGATGAGCATGAAAAAACTAATAAACAGCAATGTCTCTCCTCTAAGAGGTAAAGAGCAGAGTGCCTTCCGATGGGCGCCATGTGCGACGTAATTGCGGCAACGGAGATACCGGTACTTAGCCAGATAGCCGATGCTGCCAGCGCGGGCTTTTCGGTATACCAGGGCGATTACGTGGGCGCAGGCCTTAGCGCGGCAGGTATACTGGTGCCCAGCCTCAGCCAGATGAAAGCGGGCAGGACAGTGGCACGAATGGCGGCAAGGGGTGGCAATGTGGCCAATCGCGGTTATCGTGCAGCGTCGAAGGCTGCGAGGTCGGCCTTGGCAGATAGAGTTGGGAAAAGAGGTTTTTCTGAGGTCGGCTATCAATTTCAAAAACATATGGGGCGAGGGGCAAGAAATTGGGGCGATATTATACAAACAGGAACAAAATTAAATCCAGGTACCTTTAATCAGGCAGGATACAATACTTTTAGAGAGATTTGGAGAGCTCCCGGCTCCTTTCAAAATGTAGGAGGCTTTTTAGAAAAAAGACTACCTGACGGAAGGGGAATGAGACTTCAGCAAGATGGCATGTTTAAAGGATTTCTAGATTAGAATACAAAAACTCGTCAATATGTTAGTTGAAATAATATTTAAAGGGTTATATCCTGATATAGATTTGAAGTTCTTGCAAGAACAGCTTTTTAATGCCAAAGAAGTGTACTTCAATTACCCTGAAGGAAATACGTCGACGAGTTTCGTCGAAGTTATTAATACGATAAGATCTGAAGAGTATATTGATTTGGTAATTAATACAGACACTCTCAATTTAAGGGAGAATATTATCCCTAATGTATTTATAAATTTTGGAAGAGATCATGAAAAAGCGGACCTTTTATTCTTTTTTAATTCGGATGATTTGAATGGAGAAAGTGATAAAAAAAGGTTTGATAATTTAAAAAAATGGGCAAATGAGTTTCGAAATTATTACAGCTTCAATGAGGTTATTGGACAGGCAGAAAATTCGCCAAAAGAAGAGTATTTTTTCCATAACGAAGGATATGGTAAATCATATTGGGATTTAATAGGACCGGCTACAGAGTAGTATATATGATGAGCATGGAAAACTGATAAAATCAACAACGTATCCCCTCCAAGAAATAAAAAGCAGGTAGTAGAGATACTACCTGATTTTTACTTTGAACAGTGCGCTTTCCGACGCGCAGCCGATGGGCGCCATGTGCGATGTAAATGCGGCGACGGAGATACCGGTGCTCAGCCAGATAGCCGATGCGGCAAGCGCAGGTTTTTCGGTATACCAGGGCGATTACGTGGGTGCAGGCCTTAGCGCGGCGGGTATAATAGTGCCCAGCCTCAGCCAGATGAAAGCAGGCAGGACGGTGGCAAGGTTGGCGACGAGAGGAGCAAAGGGTGCTAGAGCTACTAAAATCGCTAAAACGGTAGAACCAATTTTAGAGGGGGCAGTTAAGGATGACCTCCTCCCTAAAAACTGAAGCGATGTAAATTAGAAAAACGGGGTAATTATTCATAACTTAAAATGAAAAATTAACCGATGAAGAAGTCAAAATTTACGGAAGCTCAGATTGTGTTTGCG
>Ga0164243_10000608_pt1 | contig 64259 bp, 57 predicted proteins | sample OricompcompostOP_FD_108781 | JGI IMG/M metagenome (GOLD analysis project Ga0164243, IMG submission 108781) | Organic Plus compost microbial communities from Emeryville, California, USA - Original compost - Organic plus compost (OP) | ecosystem: Engineered > Solid waste > Mixed feedstock >... | reverse complement strand
CGCTGCTGTTGGTCGGGGGTCGGGGGCAGGGAGCAGGGCGTGCGCACCGTCGAGAAGCGCTGCTGGTGGTCGGGGTCGGGGGCAGGGAGCAGGGCGTGCGCACCGTCGAGAAGCGCTGCCGTCGGTCGGGGGGCAGGGTGCAGGGAGCAGGGCGTGCGCACCGTCGAGAAGCGCTGCCCTTGATCGGGGGTCGGGCCTCTCGAGCGCCCTACGGCGCCGGCGTGACGATCGGCGCGTTCATCACCGGAAAATTCACCGAGTTCGCGATGTAGCAGCCCTCGTGCGCCGCGTGATGGAGCGCGATGGCCTTCTCGATATCGCCCCCCGCGGCGATCGTCACCCGCGGCCGCAGCATGACTTCCGTGAATCGCACCGCGCCGTCGTGCATCGTCATCACGCCGGTCGCGCTGTCCTCGTACGCAACGACGTGCACGCCGGCGCGCGCGCACTCCGCGAGATAGCTCAGCATGTGACAGCTCGAGAGCGCGGCGACGAGCTGCTCTTCGGGGCTGTAAAGCGTCGGATCGCCGCGGAAATGCGGATCGGCCGATCCGCGCATCGCCGCCTTGTCGCCGGAGTGATACGCGAACTCGCGCGAATAGCGCTGGTACGATGATGTCGGTCCCTGCGACGCTCCGGTCCAGACGAGCGTCAGCGAATACTCATGACGCTCGTCCGTCTTCGGTTTGATGTGCATGCGTGGAAGCTAGCGCGATCAGTCGTATTTCTCTCTGAGGCGCGCGCGGCCCAGACGATCGAGCGACTTGGCGTGCCGCTTCGCGGCGTCCGCCGCAATCACGTTTTCCTTCCGCGCGAGAAAGGCGAGCTCTCGCCGCAACGCTCGCCAACTCTCGAGCCGGTCCCGCGCGAGCTGGCCCTCAGCGACCGCCGCCACCACCGCGCACTCCGGTTCGGTCTCGTGCGCGCAATCCGCGAAGCGACAGCGCGTGGCGATCGCCTCGACGTCGCTGAACGATCGTGTGACCCCGTCGTCACCCTCCCGGAGTTCGAGCTCGCGCAGCCCGGGCGTGTCGATGATGCACCCTCCGTTCGGCAGCTCGAGCAGCTCACGATGCGTCGTCGTGTGCCGGCCAGCTCCGTCGGCGCGCGTCGCACCGATGCGCTGATGCTCCTCGCCCAGCAACGCGTTGACCAGCGTCGACTTGCCGACCCCCGATGAGCCGAGCAGCACCGCAGTCACGCCGGGCGCGATGCGATCCGCGAGGGCTGCGAGACCGTCGCCTCGGACGACCGACAGCGCGAGGATGTCGACCCCGGGCGCCACCCCGCGGACTTCGGCGATCGCCGCGTCGACGTCGACCGCGAGATCGGCTTTGCTGAGCGCGATGAGCGGTGTGGCGCCGCTTTCCCACGCCAACACCAGATAGCGCTCGATTCGCCGGACGCTCAGCCGGTGGGACAGCGCCACGACAATGACGGCGACGTCGACGTTCGACGCGAGCACCTGTCCGCGCGTCTCGTCCCCCGGCAGGCGCCGAACGATGGCGCTCCTGCGCGGGAGAACGCTCTCGATCCGGACGGCGCCGCCCGCGTCGGTCGACTCGTGCAGGATGACGAAATCGCCAACGGCAGGGAGATCCTCGCTCTGCGCTGCGGCGTGGCGGAGTTTCCCGGCGAGTCGGGCGTCGCGATCGCCGGCCGGGGTGCGAACGACATAGCGGTCGCGGAAGTGCGCAACGATGCGTCCCGTCGACTCGACGAGACGCGATTCCTGGATTTTCATTGGAGAGGCCTGGGTGCGTGAACGAACCGCCGCTCGACCGGGCGGTTCAGGGATGTCTGACGCTCGGGATCACGGCTGCCGGCTTAAGCCAGGCAGCGGATCGAGCGGACGGCGGTACGCACAGGCGCCTCTGAGGAGGAGAACTGAAGGAACGGCCTTGAAGATCGGCGTCCGATCGGGCTTCGTCCAGCGCGGTCAGCATCGGGCGACGAAACGCCCCGCGTTCTGCGCGCCGCCGTACCGTCCTCGGAGCGAATGACGGCTTCTTTCAGGCTGTCGTCGCCGACGGCTCCGTTTGTGCGATGGCCTCCGGTTCGATCTGGCCGTTCGCTCCACCGGCACTGGCAGTTATCGTGTCAGCGTGTGACGGTGACGATGTCCATTCGTCGGCGCTGTGTCATACTTTACCTGAGCCCCGCGTGGGGCTCCTCGTCCTCTGACCAAATCGCGATGCGTATTTCCCGATCCTCGTTCCTACTCGGAATCGCCGCGGCACTTGGCGCGTGCACTGAGACCAGTACGACGTCCCCCGTCCGCCCGCCGGACGTTGGTACGGTCGCTACGGAGCAGATCGCCGCGCTTCAGTGCACGGCTCGTCCGCGCGCACTGACCGTGTCGTGCGGCGCTCCGACGCCGACATCCACGGCGGGCGGCGCCAAGGCCGACCTGATTGTCGGAGGGCAGGGACAGTTCGTGAACCTCGTGTCCTCGAACGTCGCCTACGACGGATCGCAGTTCTCGTTCGACGCGACGGTCCAGAGCCTCATCCCCCAGCCCCTCGCTACGGACGACGGCGAGACACCTGACCCGCAGGGGGTTCAGGTCTTCTTCTCGTCGGGCCCGACGGTCACCGGCGGCACCGGCTCGATCAGCGTCGCGAATGCTGACGGCGTGGGCGCCTTTACCGGCACCAACCAGCCCTACTTCCAGTACGCCGGCGTCGACCTCGGCGCCGACGGAATCCTTTCCCGGAACGAGACGTCGGCCGCCAAGACCTGGATCCTGAACGTCGACCCGACCGTGTCGACCTTCACCTTCCTCGTCTACGTCAGCGCGGTCGTCCAGCATCCGAAGGGGTACGTGAACTTCTCCGCCGACTCGTCGACCTATGCGTTGACCGATTCGGCGTACGTCCTCTCAGCGCAGACGCACAGCTTCACCGCCGAGGTGCTCTCGCCGGCTGGGTTGCGGCGCCCGAGCGCGGTCATCACGTGGTCGTCGAGCGATTCCGATATCGCGACGGTCGACGCCAACGGAACCGTCACGGCGGTGGCGCCCGGCACGGTCACCATCTCGGCGCAGAGCGACACGCTGGTCGGACGGGCGACCCTCTCGGTGTGTCCGGACCTGTCGGTTGTCGGAGCGATGTATGTCACCTCCGGCGCGGGCGCGAGCAGTGTCTGTCTGATGGCCGGTGGCGCGAACGCGGAATACGTGGCCATTCCGTACAACAGCGCGACGAGTGGGTCGCTGCCCCTCACGTTCACCGGATCCGGCATTCAGGCTGCGAGCGGACCGCCGAATCCGAACCTGGTCCCGACGAGCGGACCGCGCCTGCTCATGGACGGTCAGGCGCCGGTCGCGAGTGAGCTTGGCTCTTCGACCACGGATGCGGCGGCGATGAGTCGCGCCCACTTCGCCCTTCAGAACAAGCTGCGGAGTGGACTGCCCTCTCTGGCCGGCCGGATTCGCCAGCCGCGCACCTTTGCCGCCCGGACCGTTTCCTCGGCACCGGAAGGCGAGGGGGTCACGAGCCCCAGCGGTGCCAGCACCCGATTGATGTGGTATCCGGCCAGCGCGAAGACCGTGGCCAGCAATTCGATCTCGGCGCCCGGCGGCGGATCGCGGCTCATCACTCCGGGGGTGCCGAGCATCGGCGACCTGATGACGCTCGACGCTGCAACGGACTGCAATGGGACGCCGAACCTCCGGATCGGCCGGGTTCGGACCATCTCGCAGCGTGCGATCATCGTCTCGGACACTGCGAATCCGGCGGGTGGCTTCACCACCGCGCAGTTCGATTCGATCGGTCTCGAGTTCGATTCGGTGGCGTACGCGGTAGACACAGCGAACTTCGGCGCGCCGACCGACCTCGATGTCAACGGTCGTATCGTGATTTTCTACACCCGTGCGGTGAACGAGATGAGCCCGCCGGCGTCGTCGGTCGTGACGCCGGGCTTCTTCGCGAACAAGGATCTCTTCTCGGCTACCTCGTGCGTGACGAGCAACGAGGGAGAGATGCTCTACATGCTGGTTCCGGACCCGACCGGTGTCGTCAACTCGAACGTTCGGACTGTGTCCTATGTCCGCGGGCAAACCGGGCCCACGCTGACGCACAACCTCGAGCACCTGATCAATGCGTCGCGCCGGCTCTACGTCGTCGGTGGCCCGCTCGAGGAAGCGTGGTTGGACGAAGGAATGGCCAACGCAGCGATCGAGTTGGCGTTCTTCAGAACGTCGTTCGGACTGGCACCGCGCCAGAATATCCAGCTGACAGATCTGACCACCGGTCCGTCGGCGTCTCGGCGCGTCGCGGCATTCAACACGTACGAGAATGCCCTGTTCACCTATCTGCGCACCGGGCTGGCGCGTCCGGACACGACGGGCCCCCTCCTCAGACCTCCCCACTCTGATCTTTCGGGGGGTGGAGCTAATGCGGCAACAAGCGGTATGCTCTGGGCGTTCCTGCGCTATTCATCCGACCGAGTGAATGGCAGCGACGCCGCCTTCTGGTCCTCGTTGGTGAACAGCAACCTCACCGGCATCAGCAACATCCAGGCGGCGATCGGAGGCGCGGATCCTTACGCTTGGGCTCGCGATTTCTTGACCGCGATGTACACCGACGACGCCGGTCTCGGCGTGACCGTGGCCTACACCCAGCCGACCTGGAACTTCCGCAGCGTCTATACGGGATTGGGTGCTGGAACGTCGTTCCTGCTCACGCGGCCGCTCACGAACAACACTCCGCTCACGCTGTCGCACGCGTACCAGGGGTCTTCGTACCTCCGGTTCGGTGTCGCCGCGAGCAATCGCGCGGTTTTCACAACGACGACCGCCGGGGCCGCGCCTCCGTCCACGCTGTCGATGACCATCGTTCGAACCAAGTAGCGCTCGAGCGACGAACACCGCGTGACCTGCGAGCCCGATCCGCATCGCCGGATCGGGCTCGCATCGTTTTCCCCGCGTATTTTCATAGCGTCACCAGCCCAGCTTCTTGCGCATTCTCTTCATCGCCAGCGCCTATCAGCGACACGAAGGCGACGTCATCACGCCCTGGCTCGGAGAATCCATCGCCGCGCTCCGCAGTCGCGGAGTCGACGTCGAAGTGCTCGCGCCCGCCTTTCGAGGGAGCGGAACCCACGTCGTGGGCGGCGTTCGCGTCCATCGCTTCCGCTATGCCCCCGCCGGCTGGGAGACGCTCTCGCACGATGCACCGATCCCCGCGCAGTTGCGCGAGCGGCCCGCGCGCTTCGCGCTCGTGCCCGGATACGTCGCTGCCGCGTCGGCCGCCGCCGTTCGCCTGGCGATGACCCGGAGGTTCGACGTCATTCACGCGTTCTGGCCCTTTCCGCACGCATTGCCGGGGATGGTTGCACGACTCGCGACCGACCTCCCACTCGTCAGCACTTTTTTCGGCGCGGAGTTGCACTGGCTCCCGGCTCGGCATGGCTGGGCGAGGAGCGCGATCCGCGCCATCGCCAGGGCGTCGGACGCCACCACGGCTATCTCCAGCTTCACCGCGCGCGAGCTCCGCGCCGTCGCTCCGACGGCGTCGCCCGCGGTCATTCCCTTCGGCGCCGCGGTTGCGCCGCGCGAGCCATCCGACTCGGACCGCGCTCCCTTCGCCACGGCGCAGACCAACTTCTTGTTCGTCGGTCGGCTCGTCCCGCGGAAGGGTGTCGACGTACTGCTCCGCGCGCTCGCGACCCCTGCCTTGCTCGACGCCCGCCTCACCATCGTCGGCGATGGCAGCGAACGGCCGCGGCTCGAGGCGCTGGCTACGACGCTGCGGGTGTCGTCGCGCGTGACCTTCACCGGCCTGGTCGCGGCGCCGGCGCTCGATGCGCACTTTCGCGCCTGCGACGCCCTCGCTCTCCCCGCGGTCGACGACGCACTCTCGGGCACCGAAGGTCTTGGCGTGGTGCTCATCGAGGCGCTCTCGTATGGCAAGCCGGTGGTCGCCAGCGACATTGGCGGCATTCCCGACGTCGTTCGCCACGGCGAAACCGGTCTCCTCGTGCCGCCCGGCGACCCGTCGGCGCTCGCTGCGGCGTTGGCGTCGCTGGCAGAATCACCCGAGTGGGCCCGGGCGCTCGGCGCGACAGGCCGCGCCGACGTTCGGGACCGCTTCTCGTGGGCTCGGATCGCTGACGACCTGACCGCCGTCTACCGGGGGGCGGTCGCCCGCCGCCGTACGCCGTGACGCGGTTGCGTGTTCTCCACTGCATCTACGACGACCCGTCGAACCCCTGGGTGGGCGGCGGCGGCGCGCGCCGCGTCTTCGACCTCTACCGACATCTCGCCGGCGACGTCGATGCCACGATCCTCTCCGGGCGTTTCCCAGGCGCGCGCGACGAAATCGTCGACGGCATTCGAGTGCGCCGGGTGGGCGCAGAGGCTCCGTATGCGTGGAGTCGTCTCTCGTACGCCGCGGCGGCGTCGCGCGCGCTGTACGAAGCTGCTTACGACGTCGCGCTCGTCGACCACTCGGGATATGCGCCGGTCGTCGTTCCGCGAGATCGGCCGGTCGGTATGGTCGTCCACCATCTGGCCGGCCCTGGCGCCGTCGAGCGCTGGGGCGCGCTCGGCGGACCGAGTCTCGCGGCACTCGAGCGGCGTCTATTGCGACGGGCCCGGTGGTTCAGCGCCACCTCGCGAGCCACCGCCGAGCAGCTGGCGACTTTCCTTCCGCCGGCCGCGCAGGTCTTTCAGATCACGTCCGGCGTTCCGGACGCTTTGTTCGACTGCCCGCGGATGGACCAGGGGTACGTCTTGTACGTCGGGCGCATCGACGCACGGCAGAAGGGGCTCGACGTGTTGATCGACGCCTTCGCGTCGGTCGTCCGTGAGAACCCCGGCGCCCGCCTTCGACTGGCGGGACGGGGCCCCGACACCGACGCACTGCACGCTCGCGCTGCCGCTCTGGGAATCGCCGGCGCGGTCGACTTTCTCGGCCCGGTGAGCGATGGGGAGCGCGATGCGTTGATGGCCGGCGCGGCGATGCAGGTGCTGCCTTCGCGCTTCGAGGGCTTCGGCATCGCGGCGGCGGAAGCACTCGCGGCCGGCGTTCCGCTGATCGTCTCGAGCACGCCAGCGCTGGTCGAGATGGTGACGCCGCTCGGGCCGGGCAGCGAGGTCGGGCGAGTGGTTCCCGTGGACGATACGGCGGCACTTGCCGACGCAATCCTGTACCTTCTCTCCCGCGCCGGCGAACGCGCCCGACTCTCTGTCGCGGGTCGGGCAGCAGCCGAGCGGTTTCGGTGGGGCGACGTCGCCTCGCGGCATCGCGAGTTTCTCGAGCACATCGCAGGTCCTTCCTTGTTTCCTCACGCTGGTTCCCGATGACGACGGTCTCCCCCGGTATCGTTCCTGGCGTCGATCGCCGTCCTGCCGCTCCCCGCCTCCAGACCACCGCCACTGTCGACGGTCCGCTCATCTCGTGGAAGGCCGTCCTGGCGTACGTGCTGGTGGCCGCCGTGTACTTCCTGCCCGCCTTTCTTCCCGAGAAACAGATAGGCGGCACCGACTACTTCGCCGGCGGCTACTTCTTCCTGGAATTCGCGACGAAGCGGCTGGCCGGCGGGGCGCTCCCGAAATGGGTGCCCTATGTGTTCGGCGGGCTGCCCATGTATGCGAATCCCGGCAGCACGTACTACCCGCTCCGTTTGCTCTACGGTGAGCTGTTGCCGCTGGACCGTGTGTTGGTGGTGCTGTTCATCACGCAGTTCGCCATCGCCGGCATCGGGATGCATCTGCTTCTTCGGGCGCTCGGTCTGCGAGCATGGACTGCGTTCGTCGGCGGCCTGGCGTTCGAGTTCAGCGGCGTGGCGATGTCGTACGTGTTCGCCGGCCAGGACGGCCGCATCATCGGCGCGACGTTCACGCCGCTCGTCTTCTTCCTCGTGTACCGCGGCGTGCAGACGAGGCAGATCCGGTGGTTCGTCGGGCTGAGCGTGGCGCTGGGCACCGTGCTCCTCTCCTTCCAGCTCCAGAGCGCGTACTACCTCATGCTCGCGGCTGGACTGTGGGGACTCTTCCTCATCGCGCGCGATCGCCATGCACTCGGCTGGGGTGGCGCCGCGCGCTGCGTCGGTCTTGGCGCCGCCAGCGCGGCATTCGCGTTCTCGCTCGCCGCGATCGACATCCTGCCTTTCATCGGCTACATCGCGTCGTCGCCGCGTGCCGCGACGGCCAATCGCGACTACGAGTTCTCGACGCAGTTCTCGATGCCACCAGTCGAGACCATCGGACTCGCCGTGCCGGAGCAGGCCGGCATTCTGTTCGACTACCACGGCCCGAATCCGTTCAAGCTGCACACCGAATACGTCGGCGCGCTCGCAGTGCTGCTGCTGGCGATCAGCATCGGGCTCTGCTGGCGCGACGCGGTCTGGCGCTTCTTCGGCGGGCTCGCGCTGTTCGCGCTCAGTATCTGCTACGGCGCGCATACGCCGATATACAAACTCTATTACGCGCTGCTTCCGGGTACCAACAAATTCCGGTCGCCGTCGATCGCGCTGTTTCTCGTCGCGTTCAGCGTGGTCGTGATGGCCGCACTCGCGCTCGAGCGACTCGCGGCATTCGCTCCCGCCGACAGGAATCCGGAAACTCGGAAGGCTCCACGCGTGCCGGCGCAGAACGATCGCGCCAAGCGGTGGTTGAGCGCGCTCACCGTCGTGACGGCGGTGGCCGCGCTGCTGGTGATGATCGTCGGCTTCGACCGCGGCGGCGCGGCACTCGGCTGGACGCGCTTTTTGTGCTTTCTCTTCGCCGTCTGCCAGATCCTCCGGCTGTGGATGGGCGGCCGGCTCTCGCGTTCGGTGACGATGGCGATTCTGGCGTTGGTGACCGTCGTCGATCTGTGGTGGATCGACCAGAAGTTCTTCGACGTCAGGCCGGCGCCCGACATCGCGTTCGCGCCCGATTCGGTCGTGGATTTCCTCTCGACACAGCAGCCCGGGCGCGTCTGGGTCTTTCCGTTTCCCACGAACGACATCAGTGCGGTCTCGTCGAGCGGCGGGTCCGTCGCCGTGCGCAGCGACTATCTCATGCACTTCGGGTTCTCGCAGGTCGGCGGCGAACACGGCAATCAGCTTCAGCGGTGGAACGAGCTGCTCGGCGTCGGGCCGAATGGCTCGATCGATTGGCACAACCTCTCCGAGCGGCCGGTGTTTTTGAATGCGATCGGCGTGCGGTACATCGTGAGCCGTGTGCCGATGCAGCTCTTCGACGTGGAGCGCGACCAGCCGGTGGCGGGACTGCATCTGGTCTGGGAAGGGTCGGCGTTCATCTACCGCAACGATGCCGCGCTCCCACTCGCCACTCTGGTGCCGAGCGTGCAGCGGGTGGCGAATGCGTCGGAGGCGATGACGGCGATGCGCACCGAGCACTGGGATCCGCGGCAGGTCGCGATCGTCGAAGGAGCGCCGTCGCTTCCGGTGCGCGACCACGTGGCGGGGGTGACGGAGCACAGCACCGGAAGCGTGCGCGTCACTGCGTTCGACCCGGATCACATCTCGGTTCAGGTGAACGCCACGGAACCCGCGATGCTGGTGCTGACCGAGAACTACGCCGACGGCTGGGTCGCGCGAATCGACGGGCGTGAGACGCCGATTCTGCGCACCAACTACACACTGCGCGGCCTTCCAGTGCCGGCGGGCGACCACCAGGTGAGCTTCGACTTCGAGCCGCGCCCCTTCTATACGGGCGCCTGGATCTCTGCCGTGTCGTGGCTGGCGGTGTTGATCGCCGGAGCGTCGGCGTTGGTGGTGCTCTTGAGGCGGTCTCGCTCCAGCGCCCGCCAGACCGCTCGCCCCGTGCCCGCGCACGCGTCGAGGTCCCGCTGATCTTCGGACTCGAGGGCCGCCGCGTTGCGCGCGCCGTCGTCGCGACGGTGCTCGTGGCCGGGTCGCTGTACTACCTCGTCGCCATGATGCGCGACAACCAGGCGCAGTTGCGCAGCATCGACTGGCTCGAGCATCCGTGGCTGCTCGTCGCGAGCGTCGCGCTCAACGCGCTCGCGTTGACCGGCGGTTGCTGGACCTGGTGGAAGGTCCTCACGCGCGTGAGCGGCGGCGACGGCCCAGCGTTCGCACCGCTCTGGCGGCTCTGGGCGCTGAGCAATCCGTCGCGGTATCTGCCGGGGCGCATCTGGCATCTCGCCGCGCTCGGAACGCTGGCGCCAGCGGCCGGTGTGGGACGCGTTCCGCTCATGACATCGCTGCTCATCCACATGTGGTTCGTGCTGCTCGCCAACCTCGTTCTCGCTCTCGCCGCCATTCGCCCTGCGAGCACGCCGATCTGGATCGGAATGGTCGTCGGCGTAGCCGCCATCGCGCTGGTCGGGACCTGGCCGGGGACGCTCAACCTGTTGTCTCGCGTCACACGTAAGCCGAGCCTGCGATGGTCGTCCACGTGGCGTTTCGGTGGGACGATGGTTCTCCTCAACACCGTCAGCGTGATCGTGGCGGGGCTTGGCGCGTGTCTGCTCGCGCAGGCCACCGCGGGCCTGCCGCTTCGCGATTTTCCGAGGATGATCGGAGCGCAGGCGGCCGCGTTTCTCGTCGGTTACGTCAGCCTCGTACCCGCGGGGATCGGCGTTCGCGAGGCGGCGCTGGCGCTGCTGCTCGCGCCGGTGCTGCCGCCGGGATCCAGCGCGGCGGTAGCGGTGGTCCTCCGCCTGTGGAATACTGTGACGGAGCTGCTGCTGCTGGGCGGCGCTCTGCGACTTTCTCGATAGCTGCGCCCTTGGAACATCTCGCATCACCGCTTCCCGCGCTCGACGACCACACGCACCGCCGCGACGATGTCGCGGTGATCATCCCCGCGTTCAACGAACGCGAGAACGTCGCGCCGCTGCTGGCGGCGGTCGGCGCGGCGTTCGATCGCCACGCCCTCGCGGGGGAGATCGTTTTCGTCGACGACGGATCCATCGACGGCACCGCGCAGGCCGCGGCGGATGCGCTCGCCACCTTGAACCTGCCGACGCGACTCTGCCGGCACGCGCGCAATCTGGGAAAGACCGAAGCGCTTCTCACCGGAGTGCGAGCGACGCAGCGGCGCTACGTCGTGCTGCTCGATGCGGATCTACAGTACGATCCCGACGAGATTCCGCGCTTCCTCGCAAAGCTCGACGAGGGCTACGACCTCGTCGCGGGCCGGAAGGTCGGCGCGTACGCGAAGCGCGCGGTGAGCGGCGTGTACAACTGGCTCTCCCGCCGGCTGTTCGACGTTCCGGTCAGCGATCTCAATGCCATGAAGGCCTGCCGGCGAACGTTGTTGACGGAGATTCCCCTCCGCCACAACTGGCATCGCTTCTTCATCGTGCTCGCGCACGAGCGCGGCTATCGTCTGACGGAGATCGACGTGCCGGTGCGCCCCCGACATGCCGGCACCGCGAAGTACGATTCGGCCTGGCGAATTCCGTCCGCGTTCGCGGATCTGCTCGTGGTCTGGTTCGGGCTGCGCGTCAGCGAGAAGCCGATGCACGTGTTCGGGGGCGCGGCTGCGTGGCTCTTCGGAATCGGCAGCGTCGTGGGCCTCGTGACGGCCGGAATGCGCGCCGCACACATCCCGCCGCCGCCGATCGGATATCGCCCGCTGATCGGACTCGTCGGCGTTCTTCTCGTGAGTGCGGTGGTGTTGTTCGGCTTCGGCGTCGTCGGCGAGCTCGTCGCTACACTGCGCGGTGAGGTCGAATCCTTGCGGTGGGAGCTCCGCTCCAGAGCCGATACCGACAACCGCTGAGACAGCGTTTCGAGCAGGGACTTCCGCTCGACTCGATCGTCTCGAGAAGGTCCACTCACCCACACCAGATTCGCATGCATTCTTCGTCGCACCGTCGTCCCCTGCCGGTCAGTCTCGAACTTGGCTTCGTCGCTGTCGCGATCGCCCTCGCCGCATGTAGCAGCAGCGATCTTTCCGGTCCCAAATCGCGCGTCATCACTCAGGCTGCGCGAACGAAAATCGCCCTCGATTGTACGGCGAGCATCACCAACTCCACCGTCTCGTGCCAGACGCCATCGCACGTAGGTGCCAGCGGTGCTGCCAACCACAACGTCATCGGCGGCCAGAACGTCTACGTGAGCCTCGCGTCGAGCAACGTCGCATACAATGCATCGTCCGAAACGTTCTCCTTCGACGTGACGGTGCAGAACCTCCTGAACGAAGCGCTCGGATCGCCGGATGGTGTAATGACTGACACCGCGGGCGTGAAGGTCTTCTTCTCACAACCGCCAGTCGCCACCTCGGGAACGGGAGCGATCACCGTCCTCAACGCGGACGGCATCGGCAGCTTCACTGCCGCCAATCAGCCGTACTACAAGTACGACCAGAAGCTCGCGCACAACGAGACGTCGCCGGCCAGGAACTGGCAGTTCCACATCCCCACCACCGTCGGCACATTCTCGTTCACGGTGTACGTCTCCGCGACGGCGCAGGCGATGCTCGTCATCAACGAAGTGGTGACGAACCCTGGCGGCACGATCACGGACGCCAACGGCGAGTGGTTCGAGGTGTACAACGCCGGTACCCTTCCGGTAGACCTCGAGGGCTATGTGATCGCCGACTCGGCGGCCTCCGGAAGACGCCCGTATCATCGCATCGCCACGTCGCTCGTCGTGAACCCCGGCGGCTACGTCGTTCTCGGCGAGAACTCGAATACGACCGACAACGGCGGCGTCGTGCTGGACTATGTGTACGGCCAGGCACTCACTCTCGCGAATTCGCTCGATGCCGTGAAGATCGCGGTGGTCGTCGACTATGGGTTCTGCCCCGACACCGTGACGATCGACCGCGTTCAGTACTCTTCGCCAGGCGTGTCGGCGCAGAACGGCATCTCGCGTGAGCTGATCAACCCGGCGCTCGACAACACCAACATGGATGGGTCGAACTGGGCGGACGCTGTGGTGACCGCCGTCTATGGCCCTGGCGGCCGCGGCACGCCCGGCGCCAGAAACTCCACCTATACGCCCTGATCCCGACGCCGGTGCCACGCTCCAGTTCTGAAGGCCACGACGTGGTGGCCAACGCGATGCGCGTGCGGCGATGGGCGATGTTCGCCCTCGCCGCCAAGCGCGCCGGAGCGCCGGCGCCGTCCATTGTCGGCGTCGCCGACGTTCCAGCCGCCATCTGGCGGATCGTGCTGCCGGCCGAGTGCGCGGCGCTTCCCGTGCTGCGCGCTCTGCCGGAGCGCGGCACGCTCGATCCCGCGGTTCATGCCGCCGCCTTCGAGCTGTCGTTGCCGGAAGTGCAGCGGTGCATGACTGCCGGCGCGCAATTGCGCGAGATCGACGCACTCTGCGCCCAGCACGGTCTGCGGCCCGTCGTGCTCAAGGGAGGAATGAACATCGCGCGGGGCAGAGAGATCGACCTGGGCGACCTGGACATCTTTTTGCCGCCCGGCGAAGCGACGCGATTCGCCGAGCTGGTCGACAGCGGCCACTACCAGCGTGCGCCGTTTCTCGATGGCCCCAAGCACCTGGCCCGGCGGTTGGCCTCGCAGCGACTCCCTCTCGAGATCCACCACACGCTCCGCGTTGTGGCGGATCGCCCCGAAGACGTCTTCGCTGCCACGGTTCTCATCCCCGGCTTCGAGACGCTCCGCGCTCTCGCACCGGCCGATCATGCCTGGCACGTGCTCCATCACTGCGTCGAAGCGCATCCGCGACGGCAGGGTATGCTGCGCGATGTTCTGGCACTGGGTGTCGCGCTCGATCTGTGCGACGGCGACGACATGCGCGCGCTGCAGGCCAGAATCGACGCGCACCAGCGACGCGATCGGATGATGGACATGCTGCGGATCGCGGTCGAGGTCCGCGCGGGACAGGTCACCGATGGCCCGTCGCACCGTCCATTCGACCACCTCGCGGCCGCCCGCTATGCCCTGGCGGACAGGAAGTTCGAGCGCTGGCTGCGCATTGGACCGGCCGTGTACAACGCCGCGTTCACGACTCTCGACCCCGACACCCGGCTGGTCGACATCGCTCGGCTACTCTGGCCGGCGGGGCGCGTGACGCGCTGGTACGCGCCGTCCCAGAACGCGCTGCTGAAAGCGGCGACGCTCACCGCGGGAAAAATCTCGAAGGTCGTCTATCGCGCGTGCGCCGTTTCCATCGGCGCCTCGATCGCAGCCGTCGTGTCGCGCTCTATTCGACGGGCGGCGCTTCAGAGCCCGTAACGGGAGCGAGACAGCTCTCGAGCCGATCCGCGTTCGCGTAGCTGTCGCGCCCGAGCAGTAGCGCTGAACACGATCGGGCGACCACCCGAGTCAACAGCGCGAGGGTCGCCGACGCCACTTCGCGGTCGGCGAGCAGCCAGGGCGACTGGCGAATCACGCGGGCGAGAGCGTCCGACGCGGTGATTGGCGCGAGCTGCGTGGGCCGGTCCGCCTGAATCGACGGAAATAGCAGGCCTTTGACGATGACTCGCGCCGCCCATGCGTCCGCGCGGACATCGCCCAGGTCCGCACCCACGCGCGTATCCGTGAGCTCCCCGACGTGCCATCCCGGGTCGAGGTGTGCCTCTCGTGGCCACCCCTCAGCTACGACACAATCGGAAGATGATCCGAGCACTATCTGGTCATCTGCTACGTATCGCCAGCCGGCCGTCAACAGCGTCGCGCACGTCGTCGTCTTTCCGGAATGCGAGTCGCCGACCAGCAGCCAGCCGTCGCCGTGCGGGTCCACCAGGGCCCCGGCATGAACCAGCGCCTTCCCCATCCGCCCCAGTAGAAGCGCGGCTGCGAGCGTGAGCCCGCCGTGGACGTCGGGCGCGCTGGGCGCGGCGCCGAGTGACACTCGCGCCCTGAGCGTCGCGAGATCGATCGATCCGCGCAGCCCCGCGGTGCCTCGCAGCCGCGCTCCGTCCTTGCCGACAACGGCCGCGACGCCGCCGAGCGTGAGCGTCGGCGAGCGGTCGTCCGCGATGGTGTCCTGCGCGGCAATCTCTCCCTCCGCGTCCACCTCGAGCACCGCTCGGCGGATTCGGTGCTGGCCATCCGCGGCCCGAGTGCGATGCCGTGGGATCCAGGGCGCCACCGCCGCTTCCACCGACCGATCGACGCGGAGAACGAGCGACTGGTCCGCGAGCAGCGCGATCTCGGCCGCGGGGCTCTGAGTGTCAGCCGGCACCGGACGAGGCGCGAGCCTGCTCGAGCGGCGTCATCGTCCGCGAGTCGCGTTCGTCGCGCCCCGCGACCTCGACCCACGAGTGCGCGACGACGTCGCCGTCCTGTCTGTCAACGCCGATGCCGATGCGCGCCGACATCCCGTACTCGCGGCGGATCGCGCACTCCGCGACCGATCGAAATAGACAGGTGTTCCGCCAGCGCCCGCCCGGAACCTTCGACAGCACCCGGAGCGCGGCCAACGCCACGCGAATCGGACGATCCGCGCCGGCCGGCGACCTTTGGCGCAGGCCGCTCGACCCTGCCCAGGTGAGCATGCTGGGAAGACCCGAATCGATGACCCGAGGTGCGCGCAGCGCGGCCAGGCTCCCCGTGATCAGATCGCGGCCAAGCCGTCGCGAGCCGTCAAGCACCGCCGGCCTGGTCGTCATCCGCCCGGAGCAGACCACGCTCGGTCAGCTCGGCGAGGAGGTTCTCGACGGCGTCGGTCGCCATCGTCTGGTCGACATCGAAGCGGCTCACGAGCGTGTCCGCGATCTCCTGCGTCGACCGGCCGGCTTCGAGCTCGCGCCAGATCGTGGCGCCCGTCGTGTTGAGCCGGAAGTAGCGCTTGCTCGACAGGTCGAGCAGCACGGCTTCGCCATCGAGGTGCGCGGCCAGAACGTCGTGCGACGGGTGGAATCGATTCGTCATGCCTTCCTCCTACGGGCGCACGGGCGACGGGTGCTGCGCGGCAAGCCCGGTGATCGAGATGGTGTGGACGACGCTGGGCTGCGACAGATCCAGCCACGCGAGTTCCTGCGACGTGGACGACAGAAACCGCACGAAAATGAGACGACCGTCGGGCAGCCACGCCGGTTGGCCGGAGCTCGTCGTGCCGCTGGTCAACTGGGTGGTCGCCGAGGTGGGCAGATCGCGCACGGCGATCTGGGTGGTGCCGTTGACGAGGAGCGCGAAGGCGATCCGCTTGCCGTCCGGACTCCACGCCGGCTCGAATTCGGCGCCCGTGCTGCCGGAGCTCGGAACGATCGTCGGGACTGTGCCGCTCGTCGGCGGCGCGGTGAACAGGCTCGCCCGGCCGGCGGGTCCGGCCGTCGCGACGAACATGAGCTGGTCGGAGCTGCTCTTCCAGGCGGGGCTCGTCTCGATGCTCGCCGGTGAGCTGAAGGTCGACGACGACAGCGCCGCCGCGCCGCTCAGGTCCCGCGCGGCGATCCAGACCTTGGTCACGCCCGTCGCGTCATTCGCGTACGCGACCTTGCTGCCGTCGGGCGACACCGCGGGGAGCGTCTCGTTCGCTCGTGTGTTGGTGAGCCGCTGTTCGCCCGTGCCGTCGAGGCGGATCGAATAGAGCTCGCCGTTCCGGTCGCGATAGCTGACGAAGACCACGACCTCGCCCGCGACGCTCGGCTGGATGTCGTCCGCCGCGTTGAACGTCAGGCGCGTCAGATCGCCGCCGTCGAGCGCGATCTTGTAGATGTCGCGCCCCGCGGTGCGTTCGAGCCCCTCGAACACGACGGTCGGCGGGGGCGCGACGACGACCGTGGTGGTCAGCACCGTCTGGTCGGCGAGCGTCGCCGATACCTGGAGCGTTCCGGTGGCGACGAGCTGCGCGCTGTCGGCCATCACCGTCGCGGCGTCGGCCGGCGTAACGACGAGGCTCACGATGGAGTCGCGCGCCGGCACGACAGCGCTGCCGCCTGCGGCTTCAACTCCGAACCGCACCGTCGATCCTCGCTCGGCACGCCCACTGACGACGAGCTGACGCTCAGGCGTTACAGGAGGATTGGTGGTGCTGTCCTGACAGGCCGTCGACACGAGAGTCAGGCCGAGAATGATCGCGATCGCTCCGCGCGGCGCCGCGGGCATCATGCGTTCGCCGCCACGGCGCCCCACTCGGTCGACGCCGAGGCGCTGAGCCACTCGAGCTTTCCGAGCGCGTGAGCGCAGCGAAGGCACGGGAAGGCGGCGAGGCGTCCGCTGAATCGCTCCGGCGCCGAACAGGCGCGCAGTTCGTTCATCCGCGCCGTGTAGCGGGTCCAGATGTCGCTCAGCGCCTCCTCACGAAGGTCGCCCACGACATCGGTCTGCGTGAAGCCGTAGTCCGAGAGCTGGCAGCAGAGTGATACCCGCCCGTGCGAGTCGACGTAGAGCCGGCGAAGCGCCATGGTATCGCACGTCTGCTCTTCCTCACCGGGCAGCGGCGGCGCTCCGTAGTCCAGCTGAATGATCGTGTTTCGTCCGGGCTCGTTCGTGATCGCGCGGATTTCCCGTTGCACGGGCGCCCAGTCTTCCGGCGGCAGATCGGTGTCGCGGATGACGCTCCCCGGGACCGGCTGCGGAAGGATGTAGTGCAGACGCACGCACCCGAGCGATTCGGCGAGATCGGCGGCCACGCGCACCTGGTGTCGGTCGCGCCGGTCGATCACGATCGAGAGCGCGGTGGGAATCCGACGGCTGGTGAGCAGCGCGACCGCCAGCAACACCCGGCGAAAGCTGTCTCGCCCGCGTTCCGCGTCGTGGATCTCGGCCGATGCGCCCGATAGACTCAGGCGTACATAGGCGGGCGGGGAACGGTCGATCGACGGCATGAGCCGGCGCATGTGCCAGCCGTTGCTCACGAAGCGATACGGCACGCCGCGCTCGGCGAGGCCCGCGGTGATCTCGCCCCACTGCGGGTGCAGCGTAGGCTCGCCGCCCGTGAAGCTCATCGTGACGCCACCGAACAGCGCCGACGCCTCTTCGGCCAACCGAAGGACTCGTGACGATTCGAGGGCCCGAACCGTCGTCACGTCGTCGCGAATGCAGTGCGGACAACGGAGATTGCAGTGCTGAGTCAGCGCGACACCAAGCAACACGGAAGGACTCAGCCCCGGATCGGATGAACGACGTGCCGCGAGGAGGCGGCGAGCGCCGATGCGAGAGGCATGGCGCGGAACACGAGCTGCAGGTAGAACGACGACGAAAACACCAGGGCCCTTCCCGACGGATGTGGAGCTTCCGCGTGCGCTACGCACTCGCGATGCTCGATGACTCCAAGCTGACGGGCGGCAGGTCGAAGAGCAAGCATACGGAGATAGACGGCAGGAATCTCCAGAAGTAAGTACGATGGGCCGCAATCATTCTGTCATGGAGCCATATCTGCATCCCTTGATTTCTCATCGAGTTCCGATGACGATTGGTTGCCGTGCCGTGGTCCTGAATTCAGCGCCGACTGCCGGCGACGAGGGCCGGCGTCTGACCATTCAAAACGACACACGCGGACGAGGTGCATGAAGGACAACGAAGCTCACTCGGTGAAGGACTCGGAGTCGAAGAACGGGGCGCGTGCGCCCTGGACCGCTCCGGCGATTGAAGAGTTGCCCAAGCTCACGGAATTGACGCTGCTGACCGGCGACGGTATTCCGGGCGGTGGCGGCACGGGCGGTGGGGGCAGCACCGTCTTTTAGTCGCGATCCACACCAATCGGCGATGCGAAAACGGCCACCCTCGCGGGTGGCCGTTCGTTTTCGCGACTCGATGTTGGTCGATGGCTAGGGACGGAATCGAACCGCCGACACGCGGATTTTCAGTCCGCTGCTCTACCAACTGAGCTACCTAGCCTGAGCGACAGAAGTTAAGAATCGCCTCCCTCGTTTGGAAGGCCTCACCCCCACGCCAGCCGCCCGAAAACGAACCGCGGGTGTGAGCTCTTGGGCCCACACCCGCGGTCGGTTGTACCGCTGCTTCGGTTAGAAGCTGTACCGCATCGAGAGCTGCATGCGGTAGTTCGACGACGCATTCTGCGAGTTGAACGCCTGGTACGTCGGGTTGAACGTGTAGACGCCCTGCGCCAACGGGCTGTTCGTCGCGCCCGTGGGGAGCTTGTTCCCCGACTGCGACAGCACCGCCGTCGCCGAGCAGATCTGGCCGCACGTGCTGCCCTGATCCGAGAACGCCTGACGGCCCCACTTGCTGTTCAGCAGGTTGCCGAAGTTGATGATGTCGAGGCGAACCTGGAGATTCTGGAACGCCGCGCCACCGAACTTGCCGAGCGACTGCGCCACCGTGACGTCGATCTCGTTGATCCACGGATTGCGGCAGGAATTCCGCTTCATGATCGTTCCGCGCTGGCTGTTGAGACAGTCGGTGCGCGAGATGAACTGCTCGAACGCTTCGGCCTGCGCCGCCGCGTTGGCCTGCTGCGTCGTGGTGCCGTTGTAACCGGTGAACAGGATCTCGTTCGGATCGGTCGCGTTGGTCGGAACGTACATCAGGTCGTTCTGCGACTGACCGTCGGCATTCGCATCGCCCGAGCCCGTGCCGCTGCCCGTGCCGTAGACGAAGTCGAACGGAGCGCCCGAATTGCCGGTGTAGATGAACGACACGTCGGTCGCCGTCGGGAACCGGTACGTGCCGGTCGCCACGATGCGGTGCGGCTGGTCGTACTTCGAGCGGCTCACCGAGCGGTCGAGGATGTCGCCGCTGACGTCACGCTGGTACCGGAAGTTCGAGCCGGCGGTGCTGCTCGTGATCGACACGACGTCGCGCGCCTGCTGGTACGTGTAGGCGAGCGAGCCCTCGAAGTTGCTGCTGAACGCCTTCTGGAGCTGACCCGTCACGCTCCAGGTGTAGTCACCCGACGCGTTCGTCAGGTCGAGCACCTGCGTGCGGTTGCCCGTGGTCGTGGGCGTGCCGCCCGTCGCCGTCAGCGTGCCGTAGAGCACGCGGCCGTGCGCGTCCGTGCCCTGCGGGCCGACGAGCGCAAGGTTCTGATAGAACGCGTTGTTCTGCGAGCGCGTGTACAGACCTTCGATCGTCGCGATCAGGCTCGAGCCGATGCGGCGATCGTAGCCCAACGTGGCCTTGAGGTACTTCGGGTACTTGAAGTCCGGATCGATCGTGTTGACCGCGGCGCCCGACGAGGGGCCGGTGATCGTCGCACCCGGGACGACCGAGCCGTCCTGGCGCGTATACGGAGCGCAGCTCGTCGGCTGCGCACCGCCGCCCGTGAACTCCGGAAGCTGCAGCGAGGTCGTCGCCGTCGCCGACGGAACGGCGCCCGTGCACGTCAGCGACGAGAAGCCGCTGAGGCCCGAGTTGCCGAACGCATTCGAGAGGTAGACGAACGGCACCGCGCCGGAGAAGGAACCGATACCACCGCGCAGCTGATTGACCTGATCACCCGTCACGTCCCAGTTGAAGCCGATGCGCGGCGACCACTGCGCCTGCGTCGGCACGCTGCTGGTGTGGCGGCCATACTGCGTGAAGACGATCTCGTTCTCTGGCGGCAGGTTCTGGAAGTCCGGCTTGTCCCACCGGATGCCGTAGTTGAGGGTCAACCGCGGCGTGATCGCCCACGAATCCTGCGCATAGAGCGAGTAGTTGTTCGCGCGGATCGTCGCCAGACCGTTGTACGGATCCGTCGGCGCCGGCGCGCTGATCGTGTAGCTCGAGGCCGTGCCGTTCGAGAGGGCGTTCAGGTCCGCGAAGGTCCAGTTGCCCATCGAGTTCGACGCGAAGAGGTTGATCGACTTGTAAAACAGGTTCTTCGTGCCGACCGTGATCGAGTGCGAACCGACCGGAATCGTCAGGTTGTCCGTCAGCTCGAACGTGCGCTGATCGAGGCTGTTCCCCTGCGACGACGACTCCGTGCCGAGCACGAAGTTCGCGGTCGTCGTGGTGTCCGAGCGCGGAATGCCGCGGATGGTGAGCTGCGGGAAGTTCACCGGAACCGTCCGGAAGTCCTTGGTCTTCGAGAGGTTCGTGAGCAGCTCGTTGTACATGCCGTTCGGCAGGTTCGTCAGGAACTCCGCGACCGTGCTGTTCGTCTTCGTGCTGAAGTCATAGGAGTTCGACTCCAACGTGAAGTTCGGCGACGACGCCGTGCCGAGACCGCGGCCGAACTTCGTCTGGTCGGCCTTGACGTAGTTGTGACGGAGAATGAGCCGGGTGTTGTACGGCAGATTCGCATCGATACGCGCGAACACGTTCGTGTTCGGGTTCTGATAAACGACCTTCGAGCCCGCGCCCGCCTCGCTGAAGCCATACTTCGACGTCAGGATCTGGTTGAGCTGGTCGATCGACGCCTGCGACACGTAGTTGTCCGGGCTGCCGATCCACGGGCCCGCCGTCGGCTGCTTGAGGCGCTGGAACTCGCCGCTGACGAAGAAGAACAGCTTGTCGCGGAGGATCGGGCCGCCGAGTGAGCCGCCATACTGCTGCTGCGAGTAGTCCTGCAGATAGGACTGCGAGCGCGTGAGGTCCTGGTTGCGCGTGTAGCCGAACACCGAGCCGTGCAGGTCGTTCGTGCCGCTACGCGTCACCGCGTTGATGAGCAGACCGCCGAAGCCGCCCTGGCGCACGTCGAACGGCGAGAGGAGCACCTGGTACTCCTTGACCGCGTCGAGCGGGATCGACTTCGCGTTCGCCTGCGAGCCCGGCTGGCCCGTCGTGCCGAGGCCGAAGACGTCGCCCGACTGCGCGCCGTCGATCTGGATCGCGTTCTGCCGAAGGTTGACGCCGCCGCCGGACAAGTAGCCCGTCGTCGTCGACACCTGCGGAACCAGCTGCACGAAATCCGAGAAGTTGCGGTTGAGCGTCGGGAGACGATGCAGCGCCGAATCCGACACGGTCGTTCCGGTGCCCGTCTTGCTGGCGTTGATGACCGGATCGACGTTCGCGGTCACCGTCACCGTCGACAGAACGGCCGCCTGCGTCGACATCTTGAAATCTTCGCGGCGCGTCTGGTTCAGCGTGATCACGACGTTGTTGCGCGTCAACGGCTCGTAGCCGATGTGGCGCACCGTCACGACGTAACCGTTGTCCGGATCGATACCCGAAATCAGGTACGTTCCGTTCGCGCGAGAGGTCGCGCCGACACGAAAGCCGGTCGATGGATTCCGAAGCTCGACCTGAGCGCCGGACAGCGGAGTGCCGGAAGGATCGGTGACGCTTCCGGTGAGGGAGCCGGTCGTGACTCCCTGCGCATACAAACGCGTGGTACCGGCGGCCGCCAGCGCACAGAGTGCGGCAGCGCCGAGGAGCAAGCGCGTTTTAAACATGAATACTCGGGGGAGGAGGAAGGAAGGGAGGTGCAAAACTGCGCCGGAAAGCTATGGGTCCGCGCGGTCGCCGGGCAAGTGAAATTCGTAACTATTGAGCTTCGGACACGCGGGCATTACGTCCTCTGATATGGACGTTTTGTGATGGCGACGGCTCCCTGCGATCGGCCCGGCCTCACCGCTCCCCTGAATCGGCAAAAGCCCGGTCGAGACCGGGCTTTTCGACACCCCACACCTCCAACGCTCCTTGCCCCGCCGTCCGCCGACCGTTCGTGACGCACGTCGCGTCGGCGGCCTACGACCAAGGTCGAATGATGGAGCCGCCTCGGCTCAGGTAGTCTTCGCTCCGACACGAGCGCGGATCACCGACTTGATCCCGCCGCGAATGTTGAAGTCGCCCACGACCTCCATCCACCGGGGACGCGACGCCTTCGACAGGTCGTCCAGAATGCGGTTGACGGCGCGCTCGTAAAAAATGCCGTCGTCGCGAAAGCTCCACAGGTAGAGCTTGAGGCTCTTCAGCTCCAAGCACACCTCGTCCGGCACATATGTGATGTAGATCGTTCCGAAGTCAGGCGCCCCACCCTTGAGCGCCCTCAGTTCGTCGGCATCACTCTCGATGCCGCCGAGCGGACAGAGAGAAGTGAATTCCGGACACTCCATCGCGATCTCGTAGTCGCGATCGGCGTAGGGGTTCGGAAAGGTCTCGAGAAGTTCTGGTTTCGGCATCGTGGAAGAATGCACCCCGACGGTGAAAGGAGGCAAATCGCATGCTGTATGGAGCCGGCCATAAACGCGCATCACCCTGATGCAGCCGCGCTGTTGGGCATGCGAGCGCGACCGTGGATCGCGCTGGCGTGCCGATCCCGGCGCGATAGTTCACCGAATCTTCACGTAATTCGCTAGCGGGTCCGCGAACCGGACCTCATATTGCGAAAAGGCCGGCGCAATGCGCCGGTCATTGCCGCCGCGAGAACGGCGTGGCGGTATCGCCCCCCTGGCACAGCCCAGGGGGGCTCTTCTTTTACGGCCTATCGCGACGCGATCGGCGAAATCGTGCTCGCTTTTCCGGACGAGCTCGGGCGATCAGCCGCGATCGTTGTGGCGGTCGCGCAGGTGCCTCGACGATTCCTCGAGGACCTTGCGCTCATCCGAGGTCAGGCTCTCCATCCCGTGCTCCGAGATCTTGTCGAGCAGGCGGTTGAGCTCCTCGGCGCGCGCTTCCCGGCGCGGGGGGCGGGGCGTCGTCGCGACGACGCGCTTGGCGACGATCGCCTTGGACTTGGCCACGATGTCGTCGACCTCGTCCCCCCGCTCGCGGCGCGGCATGTTCCGCGGAATCGCGCGCGGCGGCTCGTCGGCGTCGGGAATGTTCGCCACGCGCTGCCGCACATGGTCCATTCCGTTCGACGTCGCGACCCGCATGTACACATACGCCGCGATCACGCCGCCGAGATGCGCGAAGTACGCGACGTTCAAGCCGCCCGTCGTGCTCGTGGCCGCGACACCCATCACGAGGTTGAATACGAAAAGACTCATCACGAGCGTGCGCACGCGCATCGGCAGCACGAACATGAGGTAGACCTCGTCGTCCGGCCACTGCATCGCGTACGCCGTCATCACGCCGAACACCGCCGCCGAGGAGCCCACGAGCAGCCCGGTCCGCACGAACAACGTCTCGAACACCACCCCGCCCAGCCCGCACAACACATAGAACCAGGCGAACCGCTTCGTCCCGAACACGCGCTCGAGACGCGGGCCGAAGAGATAGAGCCCGTACATGTTGGCGAGCAGATGCCACACGCCGGCATGCGCGAACATGTAGGTGAACGCCGTGAACCAGCGTCCCGGCAGCTCGTTCACGTCGAACGCGAGGATGCTCGGATAGCCGCCGTTGAACACGGTCACCTGCACGAACATCACCGCGATGTTGACCGCGATGAGCGCCTGAACGGCGGGAGTCAGCCGCTGGGGCTCTTCCGCCGGAGAGGACGTGCTGTCAGGGGCCGGAAACGACGACATGGGTCCTGCGAATGACGTGAAAAGGAGAGATGCCTCTTACTCTAACACGACTACAAAGCCGGAGGTCCGGTCACTGACCGCTAAAAATCGGGCGCTCGACGGCGTGCTAACGGATCCCGGTCGGTGGCGGCAGCCGCAACGTGAGACGCACGTCACCGTGCAACGCCGAGAGTCGCTCGAACAGCACCGTCCAGCGGCGATCGCGGTCCACGGGTACGTCCGCCGCCGGATGCACGACGACCATCGCCGCCGAGCTCGTCGCGTGCGCCCGTTCGACCAGCCGGAGCACTTGCGCATCGGTCGTGCGCCCGTCCACGCAGACCACCAATGCCTGTTGCATGCCCGCGTCTGCCGCAACCCTGATCGTTTCCAGCGCACGCTCCACGAACGCATCTCCGACCGCGCCTTCCACCGTCACCTGCGCGAGCGTCACGACGTCGCGCAGAGCCGCGACCTCCTCGGGCCGCTGGCCATCACAGTCGAGCATCACCGGCAGGTCGAGCTCGGCCCGCTCGAACGTCGACTGGAGGTACTCCACGTTCGCGAGCGGGTCGCGCCCGGCGATCGCGATCGAGTGAAACGCCGTGCGCTGCGTGCTGCGCTTCAGCTCACTCGCCAGCGCATCCGCCGTGTACATGGTTGCCGTCTCGGCTTCGGCGGCGAAGCGCACGAAGAGCTGCCGTCGGCCGATCCAGACGCCCTGCGCCTGGAGGCCGCCCGGGATTCCGGCGAGGGCGGCCGTTGGGCTCGGAAGCTTCACCATCACTGGCGCTCCGCAGTGCCGCGGCGATGGATCGCCAGCTCAGCGATCCGCTCGCACAGCTCCGGGAAGGTGATGCCTGCCGCCGCCGCGGCCTGCGGAATGAGGCTCGTCTGTGTCATACCGGGCAGCGTATTCGCCTCGAGGCAGTAGAAGGTGCCGTCGCTCGACATCCGGAAATCGATGCGCGCACAGCCGGCGAGCTTCAGGGCGTCGAACGCCTTTTTCGCGAGCTGCTGAACCGCCGCGGCCTCCTCGACCGTCAGCTTCGCGGGAAACTCCTCGACGGCCATGCCCGGCGTGTACTTCGCTTCGTAGTCGTAAATCTCGTTCTTCGAGATGATCTCGCCAACCGGCAGCACCATGTCGCCGAGTATCCCGACGGTGAGCTCGCGGCCGGGAATGAAGCGTTCGATCATCACCTCGTCGTCGTGCTCGAACGCCGTGGCGATCGCGGGCGCGAGCTGATCTGGCGTTTTGACTATGCTCAGTCCGACCGTCGATCCCTGCTTCGACGGCTTCACGACCACCGGGAAGCCGAGCGTGTCGCGCACCTGCTCGACGCTCGCGGGCGCCATGAGCCAGTCGGCGGTCGGCACCCCAGCTTCACGGAAGAGATGCTTCGCGAGATCCTTGTCCATCGCGAGCGCGCTGGCGAGATGACCACTGCCTGTGTATGGCACGCCGGTGAGATCGAGCAGCGCCTGCAGCGTTCCGTCTTCGCCCTGGCCGCCGTGCAGCGCAAGGAACAGCACGTCCGCGCCGGGCAGCGACTTGAGCGTCGCCTGCATCGCGGCGTTCATGCGCTGGAGCGCCTTCGTGTCTGGGGGCGCCGTTTTCACACCGCCGGCCGAGAGAAGCCGTTGCTCGTCGGCGGGCGACAGGACGCCGTTCACCGTGTCGACCGCCGTCACGCGATGGCCACGTTCGCGAAGCGCCTTCGTGATTCGAATGCCCGACGCGAGCGACACGTCGCGCTCGGCCGATGTGCCGCCCATGAGCACCGCGATCTCCAGCGGCATTATTGCTCGTCCCTTCGGCACCGCGCACCGGCGGTCGGAGTTTGACGGAGAAGTCGCATCAGCGCGCCATCAGATAGTTGAGCATGTCGGACCGCGTGACGATGCCCTGTACCGCACCGTTCGAGCGCACCAGGACCGCGGGGTTCGACTTCGAGAGCAGCTTTGCGACCGAGTCGACCGGCTGCGCGACATCCACGACCGGGAAGGGCGCGTCCATGACTTCGCTCACCGTTGCGTCGAGGATCTTCGTGTTGTCGAGACTCTTCGCCGACAGCGACCAGTCCGAGACGGACCCGATGCAGTTCGCGCCGTCCATTACCGGGAGCTGCGACACGTCGTGCAGCGACATCAACCGGAGGGCCTGGCGAACCGTGGTGCCGGGTGCGACGCTCACGATCACCGGCGTATCGCCGCGCGGCGGCTTGTGCTCCAGCACGAACGCGAGGGTCGTGCGATCGGCGTCCAGCAGCTGGTTCTCGCGCATCCACTCGTCGTTGTAGAGCTTCGAGAGATAGCGCTCGCCCGGATCGGGGAGCGGCGCGACGACCAGGGCGTTCGGATCGTCGATCCGGCGCGCCACGTGCAGCGCGGCGTGCACGATCAGACCGCTCGATCCACCGACGAACAGGCCCTCTTCGCGCGTCAGCCGGCGCGCCATCGCAAACGATTCCTTGTCGCTCACGGTGATGAAGTCGTCGATGACGCCCATGTCGAGCGTGCCTGGGATCTTGTCCTGCCCCACGCCCTCGACCTTGTACGGCGTGCCCTCGCCGTGGCTCTCGCCTTTCGTCCGCCACATGTCGGCGAGCACCGATCCGACCGGATCGCCGGCGATGATCTGAATCTTTGGATTCCTTTCCTTCAAATAGCGTCCCACGCCGGTGATCGTGCCGCCGGTTCCCGCCGCATAGACGAAGTGCGTGACCTTGCCCTCGGTCTGCTCCCAGATCTCCGGGCCGGTGGTGTCGTAGTGCGCCTGCGAGTTCGCGTCGTTGTAGAACTGGTTCGCGAGAATCGCGTTCGGCGTGTCGTGCGCGATGCGCTTGGCCATCATCACGTAGTTGTCCGGATGATCGGGCGGCACCGCGGTCGGCGTGACGATTACCTCCGCGCCGAACGCCTTGAGCAGTCGCACCTTCTCCTGCGACATCTTGTCCGGCATCGTGAAGATGCACTTGTAGCCGTTGTTGCGCGCCGCGATCGCGAGACCGATTCCGGTGTTGCCGCTCGTGCCCTCGACGATCGTGCCGCCGGGCTTCAGTCGCCCTTCGCGCTCGGCCTTCTCGATGATGGGAGCGCCGATGCGGTCCTTGATCGACCCGCCCGGGTTGAAGTACTCGGCCTTCGCGTACACCGGCGTGCGAATCCCGCGCGTCACGCGCGTGAGGCGGATGAGCGGCGTCCAGCCAATCAGTTCGCTGACGTCGTCGTACGGCTTTAGATGTCGTGGTTCGGTCATGCGGGGAATCTACGGCCGGACGACCGATGCGCGAACCGCCGCGCGGCCATCACAATGCGCGCTTCGCCTCGTCGACCAGCCGGGCCAGAATGTTCAGCGCATCGATGGGCGCAATCACGTTCACGTCGAGCGCGACGAGCCGGTCCACCACCGGATGCGAGGGCGCGAACAGGCCGAGCTGGCCGTCGTTCGACGGCGGCGTCGCTCGGGCGGCGGAAACCTTCGCCGACGATCCGCCCAGATGCTCCCCCTCGAGCTGCGTGAGGATCTCGCGGGCGCGCCCGATGACCGCGTTCGGCAGGCCGGCCAGGCGTCCGACCTCGATGCCGTACGAGCGGTCGGCGCCTCCCGGCTGGAGTCGATGCAGAAAGAGGATCTGCTCCCCCGCCTCGCGCACCGCCACATTGAAGTTCCGAAGCCCCGGCAGCCGCTCGGCGAGCTGTGTGAGCTCGTGATAGTGCGTGGCGAACACGGTCTTGCATCCGACCGCGTCGTGCAGGTGCTCGGTCACCGCCCAGGCGATCGACACGCCGTCGTACGTCGCCGTACCTCGCCCGATCTCGTCGAGCAACACCAGGCTCCGCACGGTCGCGGTGTGGAGGATTGCGCTCGTCTCGCTCATCTCGACCATGAAGGTCGATTGCCCGCGCACGAGGTTGTCGCTCGCGCCCACACGGGTGAAGATGCGATCGACGACGCCGACGCTCGCGCTCGAGGCGGGGACGAAGCTGCCGATCTGCGCCATCAGTGCGATCAGTCCGATCTGGCGCAGCACGGTCGACTTGCCGGCCATGTTCGGGCCGGTGAGGATGATCATGCGCCCATCCTGCTCCAGGCGCAGATCGTTCGGGATGAACTTGTCCCGCGGCATCATCCGCTCCACCACGGGATGCCGTCCCGCGACGATGTCGAGCGCGAAGGCGTCGGTGATCGCCGGACGCACGTAGCCCTCGCGCACCGCCACCTCGGCGAGCGTGCTCAGAACGTCGAGCTCTGCGACGGCGCGCGCGATCGCCTGCAGCCGCGCGATCTCACGGCCTGCCGCCGCGCGCACGCTCTCGAACAGCTCCCGCTCGCGCGTCTCGATGCGCTCGGCGGCGGTGAGCACACGCTCCTCGTATTCCTTCAGCACCGGCGTCACGAAGCGCTCGCCCGACGTCACCGTCTGACGCCGCTGATAGTCGGGCGGAACGAGGTGCAGGTTGGCGTTCGTGACTTCGATGTAATAGCCGAAGACCTTGTTGAAGCCGACCTTGAGCGAGGCGATTCCCGTGCGCGTCCGCTCCTCGGACTGAATGCGCGCGATGGCGTCTCGCCCGCCGTCGCGCAGCTCGCGGAGGGCATCCAGGTCGGCGTCGACCCCGGCCGCGATCACGGCGTCGTCGCCGATGGCGATCGGCGGCCGCTCGACGAGCGTGGCGCAGATGCTCGATGCGAGTTCAGCTGCGTCGTCCCATCCGGCGAGAATCGTCGCCAGTCGTCCGCCGCCCGACGCGACCCGATGCAGCGCGTCGGCCACGGCCGGCAGCGCGCCGAGCGAGTCGCCGAGCGCGCGGAGCTCGCGCGGCGTGGATCGGCCGGCGGCGGCCTTCGCAGCGAGCCGTTCGATGTCGCGTACGTCGTCGATGGCGTCGCGCATCGCTTCGCGCGCCACCAGATCCGTCGCGAGCGTCGCGACCGCGTCGAGGCGCGCTTCGATCGCCTCCCGATCGGTGAGCGGCGCGAGAATCCACTGACGGAGCAGCCGCGCGCCCATGGGGGTGCCGCTGCGATCGAGAACAGAGAGCAGCGTGCCTTCGGTGCCGCCGCCCCGCAGCGACTCGACGAGCTCGAGGTTGCGGCGCGTCATCTCGTCGAGCGGCATGACCCCGCCCGGACGTTCGACGATCGGGCGGGCCAGCTGCGGCAGTCCCGCCGGTTGCAGCTCGCGCAGATAGCGGAGCAGCGCCCCGGCCGCGCCAACGATCAATCCATCGTCACCGGCGATTCCAAGTCCCTCGAGCGTGATCACACCGTACTGTCGGGTGAGATCCTCGCGCGCGAGGGGTTCGTCGAACTCCCACGCCTCGCGCTCGGTGACGAGCGCGTTGTCGCGCGACGCCGGCACCGCGAGCGGCGAACCGGCCGGCACGAGAAGTTCGCGCGGCGTGAGCCGAGCCATCAACGGATCCAGCTCGGCCGCGGCGGTGAGGATCAGCCGCACCTCGCCGGTGGACACGTCTGCCGCCGCGACGCCCACGCGCTCGTCGCCGGCCGCCCCGGGGCGCAGCGCGACGATGAAGTTGTTCCGAGAACCGTCGAGCAGGTCGTCGGAGAATGCGACGCCCGGCGTCACCGTCTCGACCACTTCGCGGCGCACCACACCTTTCGCGACTTTTGGATCTTCGATCTGCTCGCAGATCGCGACGCGGAAGCCCTGCTGCACGAGGCGGCGCACGTAGTCGCCCGCCGCCTTCACCGGAACGCCCGCGAGCGGCACGCTCGACGCGCCGCCGTTGTTCCGTGACGTCAGCGTCAGCCCCAGCACCCGCGACGCCAGCTCGGCATCGTCATAGAACATCTCATAAAACTCGCCCATGCGAAAGAACAGAATGGCGCTCTGGTGGCGCCCCTTGATCTCCCGATACTGCTGCATGAGCGGAGTCGATGCCGACATCGTCGTCACTTACCGGCCGGCTCGATGTCCGTGAGCACGGTCGTGATCTTCTTCGCCTTGAGGTCCCGCTGCGCCGCAAGCGCGCCCTCGCGGGTCACGTACTTGCCCACGCGCACGCGATAGAGCTTCGACAGCTCCACGACGCGCGCGTCCATCCCGCGCGCGACCAGCTTCTTGACGAGCGCCTCGGCCTCGGTGCGCGACTTGTACGCCGCGATCTGCAGCGTGTACCGCGCCTTCGGCGACACGGTCGGCACGGGCTTCCCCGACTCGCGCGACGACTTCGCGGGCGATGCCGCGCCGACGGGAGCGGCGCCTCCGGCGCCCACGTCCGCGGCCTCACAGCGCGGCAGGTAGTACTCCAGCTGGTTGCGCGTTTCGACCTGCGTGTCCGGCAGCTCGGCGATGGTCTGGCGCAGCGCCGTGCACCCGCGCGGAAGCTGGTTTTGCTCGAGCAGCAGGCGCACGAAGAGCATCGTCGCGCGCGGACGTTCCTCGTGATGCGGATTGTCGGCGAGAAATTGCTCGAGGTGGTTCGTCGCCGCCGCGCGGTCGCCGCGCGCCGACTCGAGCTGCGCCAGCGCGTAGAGTGCGTCGCTGGTGTGCGGCGACAACGGATACTCGACGATCACGCGACGGTAGTCACGCTCGGCGTCCGCGCTCGACGCGGCCAGCGCCGCACGCCAGTACAGTGCTTCGCCGTAGATCGGAACTCCCGGCGGATTCGCGCTGATGATGGAGTCGATGACGAGCCGCCCGGCCGCGCCGTTGCCTCCGACGACGAGCTGTCGCGCACGCGCGAAGGTCGAGTCGGCCGACTGCGCGAGCGCCGGACGAGCCGCGGTCGCGGCCAGTGCGAGCGCGGCGAGGCCGCACGCCGTGTATGACGTTCCTTTCATGCGACGCGACGGGCCGCGGCGGTGCCGCACACCGCCAGCACGAGGTTGCCCATCAGCTGCTCATCGGACGAGAGCCGCGTCTCTTTGATCGCGGCGTCGGCGGTGAGCAGCGCGTGCAGAGCGTCGTCGATCGCGCGCGGTGACCAGCGCGCAGCCTCTCGAGAGCAGGTCGCCACGAATTCCCCCCACGACCGGCCCGTGAACACCGAGCCGGACGTCTTGAGCACATTGAAAAGTTCGGCGCTGATGCGCCCCGCGTTCATCCCACGCTCGGACGCCGCCTGCGCCCATCCCAGACACAATGTCTGCGCCGTGAGCGCCATGATCATCGTGACCGCGCTCGACTTGGGCTGCTGCAGGACGGGGCCGAGCATCGCCAGGGCAGTCTTCGCATCGCGCCGCGCGACGGCGTCCAGAAAGTCGCCCATCGTTTCGCCCGGCCGCACGCCCACTACCGCGGATACCGCATCCTCGTCAATCGGACCGCCGGCAGTATAGCTCGCGAGCTTGTCCAACTCGATCCGGAGTTGCGCGAGCTCAGTGCCGACGGCCTCCTGCAGCAGCCTGACCGCCCGCTCGGTGATCGTGGTGCCGAGGTCGTGCTCGACGTAGTAGACGATCCATTTCGGGATGCGACTGCCGCTGAGCGGGGCAAATTCCACCGCCGTCGTCTTTCCGACGAGCCCCTTGTCCTCTTTCGCGCCGGCCGGCGCCACGAGCACGAGCAGCACGTCGGGCGCGGGGTTCTTCAGGTAGCCGTCGAGCATCGCCCGGGCGTCCTTCTTCAGCGCGCCCACGTCTCGGATGACCACGACGCGCCGATCCGCCATCATGGGCGGCGTGCTCACCATCGAGCCGAGCGTCTCGGCGTCGAGATCAGCGCCTCGCAGAGACTCGAAGTTGAAGTCGCGCGTCGCGGGGTCGACCGCGGCGGCGATGAGGTGTTTGAGCTCCTCGTCCTTCAGGTAGTCGTCTTCGCCGTGGAAATAGTAGGCAGGCGCATAGCGGCCGTCCTTTGCGGCGGCGCGCAGGACCTTGGTATCGGCGACGGGCGACATGGTCGATCAATATAAGAATCGACGCGCCCATGCGAGCGGTCGCGACCGGTCAGCCGGGCGGCCGCGGAAGTCGCGTCTAGCGGGGCGGCTCGGCGTCCACCGTGAGCGCGGTGCTCGTGAACCGCATCGGAGCCTGGCCGGCCATGATGACGGCGGGCCACACCGGAATGCCGGTCGGCACGGCGGCGACGATTGCCGCGTCACCGATCGGCATGGCCGAGCCGAAGCTCATCCCGCCGTCGAAGGTCCCGGCGTCGAGGTCCATCGAGTCGTCGATCTGGCGCATGGCAAACGCCGGCGCGCTGAACGCGGCGGCAGGCGCGGCGACAGCGGTGCCCCGTACGCTGAGCGGCTCAGGGGCACCGAAATAATCGCGTGTTTCGGTGGCGAGATAGGCCACGGCGACCAATCCAGCCGCCAGTGCGGCGAAGCTCGCCATCGAGCCGATCGACGCGCGCGGACGGACGAAATCGTCCCGACGCACCGGCCCCATCTCCGCGATACGCGCGTTGAGCCGCGTCATGAACTCCGGCGACGTCTCGATCGGCCGGAGATTGCGGACGAGCATCAACCCGCGCCGCACGCGCGTATCCTGCCGCGCACATGCCGGACATGTCAGCAGATGCCGTCGCATCCGCTCCATCTCGACGATGGGCAGAAGATCGTCGACGAATGCGACATGCTTGTCTCGAAATTCACGGCAGTGCATCAGCGACATCTCCCTACGGGGCAGCCGGGTCGCATGACGGTACCCGGACATTCTCGCCCGGTTCCGCGGGTCAACAGGATATGCGCGGCATTGCCAGCGCGGTAGAGTCCTTCGGTCGCGGCTCGTCGCCGGCTCGAGGCCCGAAGCAGAACGGCCCCTGGCAGATGCCAGGGGCCGTCGACTCCGCTGGGAAAAGACCCACCGCGGTTCAATCGATCTTCGGCTCGATGATCGACGCGAACGCATTGCGCGCGCGATTCAGCCGCGACTTCACCGTTCCGAGGTTGCAGTCCGTGATCTCGGCGATTTCCTCGTACGACTTACCCTCGAGCTCGCGAAGCACGAACACCTGTCGATGATGCTCCGGCAGCTTGGCCACCGTGTCCTCGACGAGCTCGCGCAGGTGACGCTTGCGGTACATGTCGTCCGGACGCGCCGTCGTGTCCTCGAACTGGAGCGGACGGTCCTCGTCGTCCCAGTTGCCCTTGATGGTCTGGAACAGCACGAGTGGATTGCGCGAGCGATTGCGAAGCTCGTTCTTCGCCAGGTTCGACGCGATCGTGTAGACCCAGGTCGAGAACTTCTTCGTCCGGTCGAACCGGTGGATGTGCCGGTAGACACGGATGAAAACTTCCTGGACGAGATCCTCGGCCTTCTCACGATCCCCGATCGTCCGGTAAATGAAGTTGAGAAGACGGGTCTGATACCGCTCGACGAGTTCCTGGAAGGCGCGCTCTTCGCCGCCGAGGAACGCGGCGACCACGCCGGCATCGTCCTCATTGCGGAGTTTTTCTCTTGTGGCGGCGCCTGGAAGCAGCGCGCGCTTGATTGCGACTTCAGCCATAAGCCGGTGCCCCCTTGGCACTACGAAAGGGTACGACCTGAGCGAACGAACAGATCCGATCCTCAGCCCCACTCAACCGTTCTTTTCTGCGGGCCAATGGAAAGGCAGGCCATGTGCCTCGTTAGACGCCGCAGGGAACATTGCGTTAAGAGCCAATGTTCCAATCACTTAGCGATTGTAGAGACCGACAGGACGCGAGGCTCCGTGTCTCTAATAGGTGACGGATCGGCGGGACAGGTGTCTCCCCGATTGTTCGTTTGGACACACCAGACTCTGCTGGTGGTTGCCCCGCTCAGCGCGATGCCCGGAAACCGGCGGCGAACAGGATGCCGAGGGCGGTTTTTCCGTCCGGAATCTCGCCACGCTCGATCATTTGCAGCGCGGAGGACAGCGAAACGGCCTCGACGGTCATGAATTCATCGGCCTCGTGAGCGGTCTCCCCACGCTCGAGCTCCGTGGCCATGAAGATGTGAATTTGCTCGTCGGTGAACCCCGGCGTGGTGAGCAGGGTGAACAGGAACTCGAGGTTCTTGGCCGTACACCCCGTTTCTTCGCGCAGTTCCCGAGCGGCGCAGTCGCGCGGCTCCTCCCCCGCGTCGAGCATCCCCGCGGGAATCTCGTAGATGTAGCCGCCGGCGGCGTATCGATACTGCTTGATGAGCAGGATCTGCGGGTCGTCGCCACGCGGATCGCTGAGAAAGGGCACGATCGCACTCGCGCCGCGATGCCTGACGACTTCGAGCTCGCCCGTCGATCCGTCTGGAAAACGGACCGTGTCCTTGAACAGCTTGACGATGCGGCCGTCGTAGATCGGCTCGCTGCGGATCATCCCGGGCTCTTCCGGCTCGCTCATAGAATGGGATGACCCTGCGTGTCGTAGACGGTGAGCTGGCCGAACTGCATCGACTCGAGCGGCTTCCGAACAGTCGCCGGATCGCCCACCACGACCATCTGCAAGGACTCGGGGCGGAGATAGCGCTGCGCCGCGGCGAAGATACGCTCGGTGGTCATCGCGCGGACGTTCTCGCGATACCGGTCGTAGTAGTCTTCCGGCAGCGCGTGAATCACGAGCACCGACAGCGCGGCGGCGATGGCTGCCGTGGTCTCGAAGCGAATCGGAAACACACCGTCGAGATAGCTCGTCGCGAGCGACAACTCGTCCGCCGAGATTCGCTCGGCGCGAATCCGATCGATCTCGAGCAGAATCTCCCTGGCTGCTGCATCGGTAACGTCCGATTTCACGGCGGTGTGCACGACGAACGGACCTGCCTGACGACGCCACTCGAAGGCCGAGAAGGCGCCGTACGTGTAGCCGTGCACTTCGCGCAGGTTGAGGTTGATGCGCGAGTTGAACAGACCACCCAGAACGGCGTTCATCACGTTCACCGCGAAGAAGTCCGGATGGTTCCGCGGCAGCCCGACGTGTCCGATGCGAAGCTCGGACTGCGGCGCATCCGACTTGGCGATGAGGTGGACCGCGCGATCGACGCGCGCCGGATCGTCGATCGCGACCATCGTGTGCGGCGCTGCCCCCTTCCAATCGCCAAACGCGTCGCGCACCATCGCTTCCGCGGCGTCGACCGTCACGTCGCCGACGACGATCAGGGTCAGCGACGCCGGCGCATACCGCGACTCATAGAAGGTGAGGATGTTCTCGCGGTCGATCGGATCCACGGATTTCTCATCGCCGCCGTCGGGCCGTGCATAGCGCGACGACGGAATGTAGAGAAAGCGCGAGAACAGCTCGTCGGCGAGCCCCCGCGGCTCCGTGCGCAGCTGCAACAGCTCGGCAAGCCGCTCGGCTTTCAGCCGCTCGATCTCGCGCGCACGGAACGCCGGCGTGCGAATCACCTGGCCAAGGAGCGCGAAGGCCGCCGGGAGATGCTCCGCGAGCGACGTCATGGTGACTGCCGCCGAGTCCCAATCAGCGGACGCGTCGATCGATGCGCCCAGCCGCTCGAACTGTTCGGTAAGCTCGGCGCCGTCGTATTGCTCGGTGCCCTCGATCAGCAGCCGCGCGACGAGCTGCGCGGTCCCCTCGCAGCCCGGCGCGTCGCACACGGCGCCTGCGTCGACCAGCGCGACGACGGTCGCCAGCGGCAGTTTCTTCACCGGCGCGACTACGAGACGAACGCCGTTGTCGAGCGTGCGCCGCTCGAAGCGCGGAAAGTGATACTCGCGCGGCGCGCCGGGTACGGGACGCATTCCCTTCGTGGCGGACGCCATCAGACAGCCTCCACGGCGGCTTCGACCGCGGATTCGTCGCGCGGCACATAGAGCAGGCTCGCTCGATTGTTCTCGCCGAGCCGCTCTCGAATGAACTCGTTGACCTGATCCGTCGTGACTGCACGGTAGCGGTCGACTTCGTCGTTGATCAGCTCGGGCTTGCCGAAGTACGTCGCGAACATGGACAGCTTGTCGGCTCGTTCGCCGGCTTCCTGCATCGAGGACACGAACATCGTCTGGATGAGTGCGACGGCGCGCTGGACTTCCGCGTCGGTGACACCGTCGCGCACGACGGTGTCGATCTCGTAGGCGACTTCCTGCTCGAGCTGCTCGGGCGTGATGTTCGGGCGCGCGGTCACGTCGACGACGAACAGGTCCGAGCCTTTCGCGAGATCGAAGGTGAACGCCACGGCTTCCGCGGCGACCTGGCGTTCGCGCACGAGCCGGCGCCGAAGGCGGCTCGCATTGCGCAGGCCGAGTACCGCGCCCGCCACGCTCGCCGGGTAGTAGCCGGCGGTACCGAAGGCGGGCGTTCGAAACGCGAGAAAGAGGCGCGGGAGCATGACGTCGTCGGGAACGACTTCGCGCTTCCACTGGCCGAACACCGGCGGCAGCGACATGTCGGGGAGCGGCGGCTTGCCCTGGCCGGCCGGGATGCCGCCGAAGTGTTCTTCGACGAGGCGTTTCGCTTCGGTCGGCTCGAAGTCTCCGGCGATCGAAAGCACCGCGTTGTCGGGCGTGTAGTACGTCGCGAAGAACTGCGCGACGTCGTCGAGGCTCGCCGCGGAGAGATCCTCCATCGAGCCCATGAGCGAATGGTGAAAGGGATGTTCCTCGGGGAAGACCAGCGCCGGGAGCTTTTCGATCCAGGTACCGTACGGCTGATTGTCCATCGACCAGCGGCGTTCGTTCTTCACCACGTCGCGCTGCGTGTCGAGCTTCTGCTGGGTCATCGCCGGCAGCAGCTTGCCCATCCGGTTCGCCTCGAGCCAGAGCGCGAGCGCGAGCTGGTTGGATGGCACCGTCTCGAAATAGTTCGTGCGTTCGAGCCAGGTGGAGCCGTTGAGCGTGCCGCCGGCGCGCTGCACCAGCTCGAAGTGCTCATTCGCCTCGACGTCGGCGGAGCCCTGAAAGAGCATGTGCTCGAACAGGTGTGCGAACCCCGTTCGCCCTGGCGGTTCGTTCGCCGACCCGACGTGATACCAGAGGTTCACGGCGACGATCGGTGCCGTGTGATCCTCCGACAGAGTGACGAAGAGTCCGTTCTGCAGGCGGAACGTTTCGATCGGAATTCGCATCGCTCTAAATTGCACCGCTCTCTGAGGCACAGGAACCCTGAGCGTCGCCGGTCGAACACGCGTGGCTCACCTTCTTCTGCTGGTCGTCGCGAGCGGCGTCTCGCTCTATGCGATCTTCCTCGCGATGCTCTGGCATTTTCAGGAGCGCGTGGTCTTCCAGCCGCCGGCTGCTCAGTTGGCGACAGACGTGCCAGCGCGTCGATTCACCTATCGCACCAGCGACGGGGTGGAGCTGTTTGCCTACGTCGTCGGGGACTGCGCCACGGGCGCGACGACCGTGCTCGCCTTTCACGGCAACGCCGAGCTGGCTCGTTGGATGGTGTCGTGGGCGAGCGAGCTGGCGCGACGCTCAGGCGCCTGTGTCGTGCTGCCGGAATACCGGGGCTACGACGGCGCACCCGGCAGTCCCACTTACGCCGCGTCGCGACTCGACGCTCTCGCCGCGCTCACGTTCACCCGCGACACGCTCGGCGTTGCCACTGATCGGATCGTCTATTTCGGCCACTCGCTGGGAACCGCGATCGCTACTGAGCTTGCGAGCGCGGAACCGCCACGGTCACTCGTGCTCCAAGCGCCGTTCTCGAGCGCGCGCGCGATGGCCGCTCGCATGGCGATCCCAGGACCGGCTGTCGTGTGGGGGCTGATCTCTCGCGTGCACTTCGATACGGTCGGGCGAGTGCGACAGCTTGCCTGTCCGGTGTGGGTGGCGCACGGCACGAGCGACCTGGTGATTCCCGTCGGAATGGGGCGCGCGGTGTTCGCCGCGGCCCGCGCTCAGGGCCGGCTGCTCATCGTCGACGGCGCGGGGCACAACGACGTGCCGGTGAAGGGCGGCGAGGCCTACTGGCGCTGGCTCGTCGACGCCGTCGCACCGCCAGCCGCTACTGCCGCCGCTCCATCAGGAACACGATCGGCACCTTGATCGACTCGGCAAGGGTGTACTTCCACGCTTCTTTCCTGTTCTGCGAGATCGGGCTGGTGCGCGTCGGCGACGTGTAGGGTACGAGGTCGAACCGGCGCGCGAGGATCGAGAGGCGCAGGCTGTGGAATGGATCGCTCACGAGGATGACGTCGCGGCTCGGCTCCGCGTCCATGAGCGACGAGACGCGCCGCAGGGACTCGGACGTCGAGCGTCCAACGTTCTCGATCAGGATGGCTTTCGCGGGAACGCCGTGCGCGATCGCGTACCGCTGCGCGACGGCCGCCTCGCTCGTCGTATCGTGATCGCCGAAGCCACCGGTGAAGATGATTCGTGGCGCCAGACCACGGCCCCACAGCTCGATCGCGTGATCGAGGCGCGCCTTCAACACCGGCGACGGACGGCCGACGTACTGCGCCGCGCCGAGTACGACGATGGCCGCCGCGGGGCGCGCCATGTCGCGGCGCTCCCAGTAGATGACGGCGATGAGCGACACGAGCCAGCTCCCGACCATCAACAGGGCCAGCAACCAACCGAGCTGCCACCAGTTCGCTCGGCGCGGCGGCCGGGATTCTGTCATGGCCGCGAAATTAGTAGTTTGCGCGCCATGCACACCACCCCCGCATTCCCGACGCTTCGCATCGTCTCGCACCCGCTGGTGCAGCACAAGCTGAGCATCCTTCGGGATCGGGAGACGCCGACGAAGATCTTCAAGGAGCTCGTCGACGAGATCGCGATGCTCATGGCCTACGAGGCGACGAGCGATCTCGCGCTCGAGGATGTCGTGGTGGAAACGCCGCTGGAGCGGACGATCGGGCATCGGGTCGCTGGGAAGAAGCTCACGCTCGTACCGATCCTGCGCGCTGGCCTGGGAATGGTCGAGGGGGTGTATCGCATCATGCCTGGCGCGCGCGTCGGTCACATCGGCCTGTATCGCGATCACGACACCCTCGAACCGGTCGACTACTACTTCAAGGTGCCGAGTGACGCGGCCGATCGCGATTTCTTTCTGCTCGATCCGATGCTGGCTACGGGGGGCAGCGCCGCGGCGGCTGTCGCTTCACTGAAGCGCGCCGGGGCGACGCGCATCCGCTTCATGTGCCTCGTCGCGGCGCCGGAAGGAGTGAAGCGGCTCGTCGAGGCGCACCCCGACGTGTTGATCTACTGCGCCGCGCTCGACCGCGAGTTGAACGAGTCCGGCTACATCCTGCCAGGGCTTGGCGACGCCGGCGACCGCCTGTTCGGAACGCGTTGAGCGCCCGCTTTCGCGGGCGCTCAACGACGACGCGTCAGCCGAACCATTCGCGCGGACAATCCCGTTGCTGCCGCGCCGCGTCCAGCACCCATTGCTGCGTCTGCGAATCGACGATCTCCGTCGGTACGCGGTTGAACCACGCGTTTGCGAGTCTCGCGTCACCGACGCGGCGCCACAGTTCTCCGACCAGGTAGGTCAACACCGCCCGCTCGTCGCGCGCAACGCCGTCGAAGGTCGACAGCGACTCGTCGAACTTCCACGCGGCCTTGCGACGGAAGAAGCGCTCGGCCTCGACATCACCTTCGTCGACGCAGCACCACGCGGCGCGCAGCAGGAGGTCCGCCACGTGCCTCGCCTCCATCCCCTGCCACTCGGCCACCTTGGCCGCGGCTTCGTACTTCTCTGATCCCGTCAGGGAGTTGGAGTTGATGCAGGGAGCCAGCTCGTTCCAGACCCGCTCCTTCAGAACCGGAGAGACTTCGGCTTCCTCGGTGAAATCACGATCAGCGCCGGAATAGCCACAGCGATTGCAGGTGTGAATCAGGTACGGAAGCGGTTGCGTGCCCGCGGCGCGCTCGTGAAAATCCGTGCGCTTGCCGCCAAAAGAGTTGGTCGACACCACGGTCTGTGAACGGAAGCGTGTCTCACAGATCGGGCACTGGAGTTCTACTTGCTGTAGCGTAGTCATCGGTGCATCTCCTTCCGTTCCGCTTTGACTTCCTTTCGCGGGGTAGAAAGGGAAAAACTGTGCCACCTACGGCTTCGCGCGATGCAAGTCCGTTCGTGACCGCTTGTTCGCTCCTCGAAGCATCACTATCATTCCGCGTCCGAAGTACGAGCCGCGCCGCCTACCCGCGCCCGTCGAGATGCTGATCAATCTGCTGCCGGACTTTTTCGCCGTTCTCGATAGCACCGACCGACTGTCAGCGTATCAGCGCTACTTCGCGAGCCATCGCAAGATCCTCGAGCCGTACTGGAACAACTACGTCATCGATCCGGACAGCCCGCATTTCACCGAGATCGCGCGCGCGACGGTGCATGCGGGGCGCGCGGATCTCATCGGGATGCTCGAGCGTACCGATGTGGTCTCGCTCGCGCGCAAGACCGAGCAGCAGTGTCGCGAGCTGCTTGCCGCCGACACGGATGTGGACGTCGTTCTCATGGTCGGCGTCGGCGCGGCCAACGCCGGTGAGCTCGTCGTCGACGGACGCGGCATCGCGTTCGTCTGCCTCGAGCACTTCACCGGCCAGGCCAATCCGCAAGCTGATGGCCTCGGCCTCGATCCGGAGCTGATTCCACTCTGGCTCGCGCACGAGATCGCTCACATCGTGCGCTACACGTCGCCCACGAGCCGGAGCGAGATGAGGACCATCATCGCGGAAGGCGGCGGGTACTACTCGTATTGGGACACCGGACGTCGCGCGACCCTTCGCGAACTGCTCGTCAACGAGGGACTCGCGGTACAGGTGTCGCGCGCCATCAGCCCGGGCCACGCCGCCTGGGAATACTTCGGTTACGAGCGCCGGCAGTATGCCGACACGCGCCAGCTCGAGTCGGTCATGGCGCGAGCCGTCGCGGGTGATCTCGACCGCAGTGGTCTCGGGCTGCGCCTCAAGTACCTCTCCGGCGGCATGAGCGACGAGGCTCGCACCATCGACCGCTACGTCATGCCGGAGCGAGCCGGCTACTATCTCGGCTCGCGCATCGTGGAGCCGGCGGTCGCGACGAATGGACTGGCCTGGGCGGTGCGGGCCAGCGCCGCGGAGATCGCGGCGGTCGGCCAGGCGGCGGCGATCAGCGCGTAGGCCGTCGCCGCTACTTCCCGACGCAGAACCGCCGGAAGACCTCGTCGAGCACGTCCTCCACGTCGACTGATCCAATCAGGTCCTCGAGCGTCGTCACGGCCGTTCGCAGATGAACGGCGGCGACGGGAGCCGGCACGGCCTGGGTCGTCCAGGCGCTCAAGAATTCGCGCACTTCATCCAACGCACGACGCACAGCGAACTGGTGCCGCTCCTGCGTGAGCATCGGCGCGTCGAGTTCGACCGCCGCACCACCTACGACGATCGCGGCGATGCGCTCGAGCAAGCGCTCCAGCCCCACGCCGGTTTCGGCGCTGACGGCCGTGTCGTCGTGCCGCGATGCGCCGTCGAGCGCCGCGGTTCCGGACGACAGGTCGGCCTTGGTGCGGACGAAGACCACCGGCCCATGCCGCATTCGCGCGAGGGCGTTCTGGACTGCCGCGCGCGATACCTCGTCGTCCCAGCAGGCCAGTACGACCGCCGCCCGCTCGACGTACGATCCGCTGATCTCCACGCCGATGCGTTCCACCGGGTCTTCGGCGATGCGAAGGCCCGCGGTGTCGACGAGTCGCAGCGGCACGGCCGGCGTGTCGACCACCGCCTCGATGGCGTCGCGCGTCGTTCCTGGAAGCTCCGTGACGATCGCTCGCGCTTCGCCGAGCAGCGCGTTGAAGAGCGACGACTTTCCGACGTTGGGAGCTCCGGCGAGCACCACGAGCGCACCTTCGCGAACGAGCTGGCCCCGGCCCGCCGTCGCGAGCAATCGCTCGAGCAACTCGACGATGTGCTCGGCGGTCGAGGCGATCCGTGCGGCGGGGATCGGCCCGTCGTCTTCCTCCGGGAAATCGATGTCGTAAGCGATCAGCGCTTCCAGGCCGATCAACTCGTCGCGCAGTGCGAGCACCCGGCGGCTCAGCCCACCGTCGAGCTGGCGCACCGCCACGCGCTGGGCGGCTCGGGAACTGGCGTTCACGAGATCGCCGGTGGCCTCGGCCTGAAGGATGTCGAGTTTGCCGTTGAGCACCGCGCGGCGCGTGAACTCGCCGGGTTGTGCGAGGCGGGCGCCGTGCGCGATGAACGCCGCGACGACGGTCGTGGGCACGACGAGTCCGCCGTGCGTCATGATCTCGACGGCGTCTTCGCCCGTGAACGAGGCGGGACCGTCATACCGCAGCACGAGTGCTCGATCCAACTCGACGCCCTCCGCGTCGAGGATCGGCGAGAGCGTGGCGCGGCGCGCTTCGTCGGGAAACCGCTCGATCACGGCTCGTGCGATGGCGTGCGCGCGCGGCCCCGCGACGCGAACGACGGCGATCGCCCCGCGCCCGTTGGGCGTCGCGAGCGCGACGATGGTGTCGGACAGATCGAGCGGAGTGGACAGGCTTCGTGCCTCGATCGCGCTACGTGTGCGCGATCTCGAGAGACTCTCCTGGCTCGATGATGCGCACCGCCGCGCTCAGATGGTGGTCGAGCAACTGTTCGCGCAGGCGACGGATGGCGTCGTGCGCCGTCGCGGTGACATGACGAAACGTGCCCCAATGATACGGCACCAGCACGCGGGCGCGAAGACGCTCGAAGAGCGCGAGCGCGTCCTGGTGCGTGAGATGTCCCTTTCGGAAGCCCGGCTTCCACCACGGCGCCCAGCCGATCGGCAGCAAGGCCAGATCGAGCGAGCGTTCATGCTCCCACAGGGTCCGCTCGACCATCGCGTGCGTGTCCGGCATGAGCGCCGTGTCGCCGGCGAAGAACGCGGTGTCTTCGGCGTCGAGGAGGTACATGTTCGCGGCGCTGCGCCAGCGGTCGTAGCCGTAGCGATTGCCGCGATGTGTCGCGGCGGCGGCATGGATGGTCACGTTCGCCAGCGTCGCCTTCTCGCCTGGCGCCAGGTCCACGGCGTGCACGTAGCCGAGCCGGCGAAGCCAGCGCGCGACGACGGGAGGGGCGAAGAGCGGGATGTTTCGCGGAAGGCGCTCGAGCGAGTCGAACGACAGGTGATCCGCGTGCGCGTGCGTGAGCAAGAGCGCGTCGAGCTTGGGCAACCGGTCGAGCAGAATGCCCGGCGCGGAAACGCGCGGGAGCAGCTTGCCCAGCTTCGGATCGAAGTTCGGATCGGTGAGGATCGTCGCTCCTCCGATTTCCAGGAGGAGCGTCGCATGTCCGATGTAAGTGACCTTCAAAGGGACGCTCCGCGACCGGGTCCGCCGCTCAGCGCCAGCGGTCTGACGCTAGGTTCGTCGCTTCACGTTTGCAGAACGCGGACCGCTCGCGCTCGTCGTACCGATGCCGGCCTTGGCGCGCTCGCGCGAGATGATCCACTGCTGCGGCAGGGCGGCAATGTTCTGCACCGCGTAGTACAGGTTCAGCCCCGACGCGAAGTTCAGGAACATGACCGTGAACATCACGGGCATCATGTAGCTCATCATCTTCGCTTGTGGATTCGGCGGCACGCCGCGCATGCCGATCCACGACAGGAGGAACATCGACGCGCCCATCACGAGCGGGATGATGTAGAACGGATCCTTGAGCGAGATGTCCGGCAGCCACAGGAAGGACACGCCGCGGAATTCGACCGTGTTCTGGAACACGTGGTAGAGCGCGAAGAGCACGGGCATGGGCAGCAGCATCGGCAGGCAGCCGAGCATCGGGCTGAGTGGGCTCATGCCGTGCGAGGCGTAGATCTTCATGATCGCTTCGCGCTGCTTTTCCGGGTCGCTCTTGTACCGCTTCTGGACCTCCTGCAGCTCCGGCTGAAGCCGCTGCATCGCCATGCTCGACCGCATCGCCTTCTGATTGAGCGGCCAGAGGATGAGGCGGATGACGACGCCGAAGATCACGAGCACCCAACCGTAGTTCACACGGAAGGTCGCCTTCATCCACAGGAGGACCTTCATCACGATCGTCGCGAACGGCTGGACGACGCTGTGCAGGAAGCCCGCGTACGGGTTCGCGTTCTCGAGGTCGTTCGCCAGGGCGTGAAGATCGGCGAACTTCTGAGGGCCGGCGTACAGGTCGAAAGCGATCTGGCCGTTGTTGACCGGGTAGGCCGTCGTCGCAGACGCGGTGGGGGCGATGCGGCCGACGCGCTGGCCGCCGACCATCGCGAGATCGCGAAATACGCCGACCTGTTTCGCCGGCACGCCCGTCGGGTTGTCGGCGATCGGCTGCATGAGGGCGACGATCCAGTACTTGTTGCGGGCGTTGACCCACTGGAACGAGCCTGCTTCCACGCGCGCTACGCCTGGATCGAGCTTGGAGAACCCGATGCTCTCGGGGTCGCGCGGCGCGATCCGATAGCCGTAGGCGAGGTGGCGCTGGTCGTCGAGCGTGTCGGCTTCGCTCGACCGGAAATCATTCGGCAGATCGATCAGCAGCGACGTTCCCGGCTGCGCATTCGGCACGGTTCCGCGAATCTCGGTGCGATAGCCGTCGACCGGCCTGTACGAGAGAGTGACGAACGGCGACGAGAAGGTGGTCGTTCCATTCGCCGTCGTCACGTTGAACGCGACCGTATCGAGTGCGACGGTATCGGCGCCGCGAGCGAGTCGGAAGCGAAGCAGCGGGCCGCGCGTGGGCTGCAGCGTGAGCGATGAGTCGCGCCGGCCCGGGCGCAGGGACTCGAAGTCGTCGATCCGGACGGCCACTGGTGCCGCACCCGGATTGCCGAGGATCAGACGCGATTCCTTTCCGGCGACGACCGTGGACTCTGGTGTGAGCAGGCGAGGTGCCGCGGATACCGCCGCGGCCGCGGCCGCGACGGCGGGCGTCGTGACCGTCGGATTCGGCGCCGGCGGTGCCGGCGTGGCCGAGGTCAGCGAGTCGGCGCGCGCGATGGCGGCGACGCTGTCGGCGGTGACGGGTGCCTGCCGGCGCGAAGACGGGAAGAGCAGCGGCGTGACGGCGATGACCACTGCCATCAGCGCGAGTGCGAGGAGTGTGCGTCTATCCATGCAAACGAGAGCGAATCGCTAGGGAACCGGGTCGTAGCCGCCCGGACGAAAGGGATGACAGCGCGCGATGCGGCGAACGGCGAGCCAGCCACCGCGCAGCGCGCCGTGTTTTTCCAGCGCTTCGATCGCGTAGGCGGAGCAGCTTGGATAATAACGGCACGCGGCGGGAAGGAGCGGACTCAGAGCCACCTGGTAGCCGCGGACGAACAGGATGAGAACGGTACGCATCGCGTGACGGCGGGATTCAGCGCGGTGGCGCGACGGCGCGACGAATCGTCTGGATGTCGTTCCGCAATGCCGCCAGCGGCGCCGCATACGCATCGCGTCGCGCTCGGATGATGATGTCCGTCGCGGTCGACGAAACGGCGCGCAGCGCGGGGAGAAGCTCGAGCCGCACGAGCTCCCGCAACCGGCGCTTCAACTTATTCCGATCGACGGCACTGTGCTGGTGACGCGGCACGACAATCCCGATGCGTGAGACACCAAGAGGGGAAGCGAGCGTCCGGACATCGAGATACGCGGTCCGAACTCGCTTCCCCTCTCGAATGACAGTCTGAATTTCGGGGCCGCGCGTCAGACGATGCTGGCGCGGAGACCCGAAGCCGTCGTTACGCGCCTGCGTACTTGTCTGGCAGCTTAACGGTGAGACGCTTGCGGCCCTTCTTGCGACGACGGCTGAGAACTTCACGTCCCCACTTGGTTTCCATGCGCGTGCGGAATCCGTGCGTCTTGATCCGGCGCTTGTTGCGGGGACGATACGTGGGCTTACCCATGTGCTACTCCAAAAACGGTGCGAACGAAGCTGCGGTGCAGTCGATAAAGCTATTCGGCCCAACGGGCTAGGGGTAGTGGGGGGCCGCGGTGGGAGTGCTCGCCCCGTTTCCGCGTATCATTGCCTTTTCCACATTCGATCTCTAGCTTCGCTCCCCCGCCCGGTTTTTCACCCCCCGACATGACGCTGACCGCCCACGAAGCTTGGACCCGTTTGCTCGACCGCGCCCGTCTGGAGCTGCCCGAGCAAACGTTCAAGACGTGGCTCGAGCCGACCGAGGCGCTTTCGTTCGACGGCAGCACCATCTTCGTCGGGGCCCCTGACCAGTTCGCCGCCGACTGGAACCAGTCGAAGCACGCGGACTTTCTCGCCGCCCAGGCACCCATCGCAATCGGCCAACCGGTCACGGTGGTTTTCCGGGTGACCGAGGAGCGAAAGAGCCGGCCGCAGATGGATCTCTTCGTCGCGCCGCCGCCGCAAAAGCTCCAGACTCCGGGACAGGGAAGCGCCACCAACACGCCGCCATTAAGCGATCGATACACGTTCGACTACTTCGTCATCGGTAAGTCGAACGAGCTCGCCGCCGCGGCCGCCCACGCCTGCGCCAAAGCTCCCGGCAAAGTCTACAACCCGCTCTTCATCTACGGCGACACCGGGCTCGGCAAGACACACCTGATGCAGGCCATCGCGCACGACATCATCCTCCGCGCCCCCGAGACCCGCATCACTTTCATCGGCACCGAGCAGTTCACCAACGAGCTCGTCGCCGCGATCCAGAATCGCACCACGGCCGACTTCCGCCGCCGCTTCCGCGAAACCGACCTTCTCCTCGTCGACGACGTCCACTTCCTGAAGGGTAAGGAAGCGATGCAGGAGGAGTTCTTCCACACCTTCAACGCGCTGTACGAAGCGGGCCGGCAGATCGTCCTCACCAGCGACCGCCCGCCCTCCGAAATCCCCGGCCTCGAGGCGCGCCTCGTCTCCCGCTTCCAGTGGGGCATGGTCGCCGACATCGAGATGCCCGATCTCGAACATCGCATCGCCATCCTCCGCCAGAAGGCGCACCTCGACCACCTCGAGCTCACGATCCCCGAGGAAGTCGTGCGCTTCATCGCCGAGAATGTCCGGTCGAGCGTGCGTGAGCTCGAGGGGTCGATCATCAAGCTCCTCGCCTACGCCTCGCTCAAGCACCGGGAGATCACGGTCGACGTCGCACGCGACGCTCTCCGCGACAAGCTGAAACCAGGCAGCGACGGCATGGCGTCAGGCGCGCCCGCGCTGAACACCTTCGTCATCCAGCAGGCGGTCGCGAAGGAGTGGGGCATCACGACGGAAGGTCTTCGCTCCAAGACGCGCACCAAGAACCTCACCATCCCGCGCCAGGTCGCCATGTTCCTGATGCGCGAGCTGCTCGGCATGCAGCTCGTCGAGATCGGCGCGTCGTTCGGCGGGCGCGATCACTCGACGGTCATTCACAGCCTCGAGCGTGTCGCGGCGATGATGAAGGAGGACGGCACGTTCGCCCAGCGCGTCGGGAAGGTACAGGTTGCACTCGAGAGCCTCCGCACCTGATTGGAGGCCTCTCGTTTTTCCACAGCACGCGATCGATCGCCTCGGGTTTCCAACACTTTTCCAGGTTTGCCCGCAAGTTTTCCGCGCGTTTTCCAGACCCCGTTCGCGACGACCCGCCAAAGATCTGGACAAGAATCATTTTTCACACGCGATCCACACGCGCGGCTATAGGCGAAGCGATTGATTTGATGTAAGTTCCAGCGGTTTTCCACGCTGACTCACACCTCTACTACGGCTACTAGTAAATAGCTCTTATAAGGTGAACTACTAGTAGCCTCGCGTTTTACACAGGAACGACTCGGCAAACACCGGCGCGTGACAATGCGCTGGTCGTTCGCAGTACGGGGTTTGCTGCACAACTCAAGGACGCACAGGAGCCGCGATGCGGTTTACGATCTCCCGAGAAAAATTGCAGGAAGGTCTCTCCGCGGTCACCGCGAGCATCCCGGCCAAGACGACGTTGCCGGTGCTCGCGAACATCCTGGTCGAAGCGACGGACAAGGGCATTCGCCTGTCGGGCACGGACCTCGATATCGCCGTGACCACGGAAGTCGCCGCGGACGTCGAGACGGCGGGCGCCATCACCATCCCCGCAAAGAAGCTGAGCGAGATCGCGCGCGAACTGCCGCCGGCGCCGGTGCGGATCGCTTCCGCGGGGGAACAGCGTGTCACGCTGGATTGCGGCCGGTCGCACTTCAAGATCCTCGGCCTGCCCCGCGACGAGTTCCCCGCCTTCCCGAACGTACGGTTCAACGAGAGCTGGCGCATTCGGTCGGGCGACCTGCAGAAGCTCATCTCGCACACGTCGTTCGCCGTCTCGACGGAAGAGAGCCGTCCGATCCTCAACGGCGTGCTCTGGGAACTCAAGCCCGACATGATGCGCATGGTGGCCACGAACGGCCACCGTCTCGCGAAAATGGAGATGCCGATCAAGTCGGCGGGCGCGCCGGCGACGGATCTCATCGTTCCGCCGAAGGCGCTCGATCAGATCCGCCGGCTCTTCCCCGAAGACGAAGAGCTCGAGATCGCGAAGGGCGAAAACCACCTCGGGTTCCGGTCGCCGTTTACCGCGGTGTTCACGCGACTGATCGAAGGTCCGTACCCGAACTACGATCAGGTCATCCCGAAGGACAACAACCGGGTCGCGATCGCCGATCGCACTGCGCTGACCAGCGCGCTGCGCCGCATGTCGATCATCGCCTCCGACCAGACGCATCGCATCCGTCTGTCCTTCAACGCGGGCATGCTCAAGTTCAGCGTGCAGACGCCCGACCTCGGCGAAGCGAACGACGAGCTCGCCGTTCGCTATACCGGCGATCCGCTCGATATCGGATTCAATGCCAACTACCTCCTCGAGATTCTGCGGTACATTCCGACGGAGGAGGTGCGACTCACGTTCAAGGCGCCGGAACGCGCTGCGACGCTCGAGCCAGAGGGCTGGTCCGATCCCGCCGCCTACCTGTGCCTGGTGATGCCGCTCCGCCTGCTCGATTGATCCGCTGATGCGCTAGTCGTCTTTCAACGCGGTCGCGTCCCTTCTAACGCCGAGGGGAAGGAGAGCGACGGTCGTGCAGAGCTTCACCTTGCTCGTCAAGGGATTGGGACTGGCCTACGCGGCCGGCCTGAACCTCTATGCGGCCGTCGCGGTGACGGGCATCGCGATCCGCTTTGGGTGGATCAGCGGCGTTCCTACGACGATCGAGCCCTTCGCCGATCCGATCGTCATCGGCGTGGCGACCACGCTGTTCGTGATCGAGTTCCTGGCGACGCTGATTCCCGGAGTCGCGTCCGCGTGGGAAACCCTCCACAGCCTGGTCCGCCCGCCCGCGGCGGCGGTGCTTGCCGCGGCGACGGTCTGGCATTCGGACCCCATCGTCGTGCTGATCGCGGCCTTACTTGGCGGCGGTATCGCGATCACGACGCACACCACCAAGCTCGGGATGCGATATGCGATCGACGCCTCGCCCGAGCCCGTGACGAACGGCGTCGCGAACGTCGCCGAGCTCGCCCTCGTGTCCTCCGTGGCGATCGCCATCTGGCACCACCCGGTCATCACCCTCGTCGTTGCGCTCATCATCCTGGCCGCGCTGGTGATCGTAGTGCGTCTCATCTGGAAGGCGCTCCGCCAGGTCTTCTCTGGACGGTGGATGCCGTCCGCCGGCTTGATGCAGGCGCCGCGCGTCATGGAGGAGCGCGGGGGTCCACGCGAGGACGAAGAGGACAACGACTGAAACGAAAACGGCGCGCTCGTGAAGAGCGCGCCGTGGGTCGCGAACCTGTAAGCCGGGTTCTGTGCGGCGAACCGAAGTTCGCCCGGTAGTCATTCCTCTCGGACCGCGATCACTCGCGGCCTCTAGCAGCCTACCCGCAGCGTCTTTGTCGAGGTGGGTTCCTCTCGCTGCCTATTTGGCCTTGCTCCCGCTGGGGTTTACCCTGCCGCGTCTGTTGCCAGCCGCGCGGTGAGCTCTTACCTCACCTTTTCACCCTTACCATCGCTTGCGCGATTCGGCGGTGTCTTTTCTGTGGCACTGTCCGTCGTCGTCAGGCCGAAGCCAGCGACGCCCAGGCGTTACCTGGCAGCGTACCCAATGGAGCCCGGACTTTCCTCGAGTTGCGTTCGAAGAACACGACTCGCGACTACCCGGTTGGCGACCTGTATGAAAGATAACGTCGCACGACTGACGTCGATATGACCATCGCGTACTAACCTCGGTGCGTGCCGGAGCCGACGGTGGCTTCGCACGATCCACCTACCGCGCCGAGTTCGCCCATGCGCATGCCTGCCTCAGTGTCCAGTAGTCGCGCGCCGCTACCGATCGTCACGATGCTCACGCCCACCGAACGCGCGCGCGTCGACGCGGCGGGCGAAGGTTCATATCGCGCCCTGCATCGCGATAGCATCGCTGAACTCGTCGACGATCTCAAATCCAACCGCGCGACCGCCGTGGTGGTGTCCATCGCGCGGTGTGATGCGTCGGCACGGGCGGGCGTGGCCGCGCTCGTGCGGGAATTCCCGCGAGTGCCCACCGTCGCGCTGCTCACGCAGATCGACCGATCCACTCCCAACGCCATGCTGTCGCTCGGATCGACCGGCGTTCGCCAGGTGGTGGACGTCCGGCAGGCGGAAGGATGGCGCGAGCTTCGGAGCTATCTCCTCTCTGCGCGCGGCGACGACATTCAACGCGAGGCGCTCTGCCGGCTCGCTGTGGATCTCGCCGGGGTCTCGCGCGACTGCTGGCGGTTCTTCGAGGCGCTCTTCACCTGTCCACCGCGCATCTCCACGATTCGTGCGTTCGCGGCGCGGCTCGACGTCCTGCCAAGTACGCTCATGAGTCGATTCTTTCGCTCACACCTTCCGGCACCCAAGCGCTATCTCGCGACCGCGCGGTTGGTGCGCGCGGCACGCCTCTTCGAGAATCCTGGCTTCTCCATCGCCAACGTCGCGAACCATCTCGACTACTCGTCGCCGCAGAGCTTCGGCCGGCATGTTCGCATGACGATGGGCATGACAGCCGTGCGCTTCCGCGATCAGTACGACGGCGAGGGCATGCTCGACTACTTCCGAGGGGAGCTCGTGCTCCCACACCTCGCGGCATTGCGCGAGCTCCAGCCGCTGCAGCCCACTTGGGGTGGGTACGGACGACCAGTCCTCCAATGACCGAGCGCATGGCGCCCATTCAATGGCAGACTTGCTGCATCATGCAGAACACATGCAGCAGCCAGACGAGGAGACGCGGACGGCACCTGACGATCCCGAATCACGCGCACGCCTTCGCGAGACGATCGCCGCGCTGGCGCAACGATCCAGGGCGGTAACCGCTCCGCGCGTACGCCACGACGTGCGCAACGCGATCGGTGCCGCGCGCAATGCGCTGGCGTTACTCGACGAAGGCGCGCCCGCCGACGCGGTCGCGCGCTTCAACGAGATCCTGTATCGCAATCTCGATCGCGCGGAGCGGCTGCTCCAATCGGTGGAATCAGGCCGGGATGAGCGGGACGATCTCGGACGCACGGGCCAACGCGATGACGGGGACCCCCTCGGCCTCTAGGGCTTCGCGACCACCTTCTTCGCGGTCGACGAGTGCCAGCACGCCCACGACCGTTCCGCCCGCGGCGCGGACCGCGGCGATCGCTTTCTTCGCCGAGCCGCCGGTCGTGACCGTGTCCTCGATGACCACCACGCGATCTCCCTCGCGGAACGGCCCTTCGATGAGCTTTCCGGTCCCGTGCACTTTGGGTTCCTTGCGGACCGTGAAGGCCCGGAGCGGCGTCGTGCTCGACGCGCTCGCGTAGCTCACCGCACAGGCGATGGGGTCCGCGCCCATCGTCAGTCCGCCGACGGCCATGGCATCCCAGCCTGCGTCGCGAATCGCCGTCAATCCGAGCGGTCCGATGATCGCGAGGCCGTCGGGACTCATCGACGTCATTCGGGCGTCGATGTATAGCGAGGACTGTCGTCCTGATGCTAACGTGAACGTGCCGCGCTTCGCGGAGCGAGCGGCAAGGAGGGCAATGAGTTCGTCTCGACGGGACATTGGGGCTCGTTGATGACTTTCTGGGATTCACGCCGGCGGACAAGCAACGAGAAATATGGTACGCGAGGCGGGGAACTGGGCGGTCGCCAGTGGAATGACTCTGTGGGTCGAGATCACCGCGCTGCTCGCGATCATCGGTATGGCGGCGTTCGTGATCAGCCGGCAGCGCAAGCGACAGGCTCGCGTGGCGGAGCGCTCCGCGGAGCTCGAGCGGCTGTACAGCGAGGTTGCGCGAGCCAATACGGCCAAGAGCGAGTTTCTGGCGAACATCTCGCACGAGCTCCGAACGCCGCTCAACGCGATCGTCGGATTCGTCGAGCTGCTGAAGGACGGCGTGTACGGCGAGCTGTCGCCGCGACAGGTGCAGCCGGTCGATCGCATCGCGGCGTCCGCCACACATCTCCGGCATCTGGTGGACCAGGTGCTGGACATCGCGAAGATCGCGGCGGGCCGGCTCGAGGTGCACACGGAGGCACTCGTCCTCCGGCCGTTCGTGCTGAACGTCGCGAGCGAACTGGAATCGCTCGTGAACGAGCGCGGGCTGAGCTTCTCGATCGCGGTCGGCAATTCGCTCCCCCGCGTGCGCACGGATCCGGCACACCTCAGGCAGATCCTGGTCAACCTGATCGGCAATGCCGTGAAGTTCACGCCCACGGGCGGCGTGGCCGTGCGTGCTCGCCTCGTGAATCTGTCCGCCGAACGGCGGGTGACGCCCGAGGATCCCATTCTGGCGAGTAGGGCGCCGGATACGCGCCGTCCGTGGATCGCGCTGCAGGTGGTGGACACGGGGATCGGCATCAGCGCAGCCGATCAGCAGCGCATCTTCGACGAGTTCGAGCAGGTCAACGCCGGCCCTCGCGGCGACTCGATGCGTCGCGGCACGGGACTCGGTCTCGCCATCTCACGGCGCCTGGCGCACCTACTCGGCGGCGATCTCGGTGTGGAGAGCCAGCTAGGGAAAGGATCGACGTTCACGTTGTGGCTGCCGATCCACCCCGCCGATCTCGAGCCCGCGGAGAGCCCGCCGGAACAAGCGCGCGCCTGAATGGCGCGCGGCGTGATCGCCGAGATCAGTCTCGCTTGCGGAAGATCGAGGCGAGCTTGGAGACGAAGCCGCTCTGGTCCGGCTCCGGTTTGGCGACCGTCGCCTGACAGAAGTCGGCGGCGAACGCGAGCACGTCCGGATAGCGCTTCGCCGGTTCCTTGCTCAGGGCGCGCATGACGACGTTCTCGATTGCCGCCGTGAACTTGAGACCCGCCTTCGCCTGATTCAGCGGGATCGGCGGCTGTGAGAGCAGCTGCGAGAACATCTCGCGCGGCGTTTTTGCGGGAAACGGCAGGGCGCCTGTGAGCAGGAAGTAGGCGATCGTCGCGAGGCTGTACTGATCAGCGAGCGGGCCGACCAGCTCCCCTGAGAGTGCCTCCGGGGCGACGTACATCAGGGTGCCCACGAAGAATCCCGCGCGGGTGAGGCGCTGTTCGGGCGCCATGTCCGTATCGGTCGCGATGCCGAAGTCGAGCAGCTTCACCTGCCGCGTTGCCGGATCGTACATGACGTTGTCCGGCTTGAGGTCGCGGTGGACGATGCCGACGGCGTGGGCCGCGTGGACGGCGTCCGCGATCTGCTTGACGATCGCGCAGACCTCGTCGGGCGGGAGGGAGCCTTCGCGTTTGGCGTATTTCTCGAGGATCTCGCCGCTGGCCCATTCGATGGCCAGAAAGTGCATCCCCGGCTCGGCCTCGCCGATCTCGATGGTGCGCACGACGTTGGGGTGCTGGACCCGCTCGCCGTAGCGAGCTTCGCGCAGGAAGCGGGCGACGGCGGTGCGGTCCTGGCGCAGCTTGTCGCGCAGGACTTTCACGGCAACAGTGCCATGATCGGCGTGTTGCGCGCGGAAGACGGCGGACGTTCCCCCTTCGCCGACTTCGCTCTGGAGGACGTAGCCGGCAATGGTCTGCCCGACAAGGTTTTCGCGTGGCACGCGGCGAACCTAACCCAAACGATATGCATGTGGCAAGCGAACGCACTTGCATGTCGTTGGCTCGCCATTGCTTGACAAACTCATGAGCCATTCCTATATAGGGCGCCGCAAGCCGGGCGGCTTGCCCGGCACAGCAGTGCAGGAGCGATCACCCCGTAGGAGGCAGCGCGCATGGCCAGAGGGAAGGTGAAGTGGTTCAATGACGCCAAGGGCTATGGCTTCATCGAACAGGACAGCGGCGAGGACGTGTTCGTGCACTTCTCCGCGATCACGATGGACGGCTTCAAGACCCTTGCCGAAGGACAGGAAGTCGAATTCGAGATTCGTACCGGCGAGAAAGGTCTGCACGCCGCGAACGTGACGCGCGTCTGATCGGCGGTTTTCACGCGCTGACACACCTGTGAACTAGCCTGCATCCGCCCGCCAGCAATGGCGGGCGGTGCTGTTTTCAGGGTTGAATGCGCGGCGCAGGATCCTGAGCTTTCGACATGACCTCTCCCGTCGTTCCCCCGCCGTCGCCCCGTCTCTTTCTCGTCGACGGCTACGCCCTGATCTACCGCGCGTTCTTCGCGCTCATCTCCCGCCCGCTCACCACGAGTCGGGGCGAGAACACCTCGGCGGCCTGGGGGATCGTCAACTTCCTCCAGCGCCTCGTCACCACCCACAAGCCCGACTACCTCGGCTGGGTTCACGATTCGGGACTCTCGTTCCGGCACGAGCGCTACCCCGCGTACAAGGCGACGCGGGAGAAGCTGAGCGAGGAGTTGCAGGACGACTTCAATCGTGGGATGGAGCGCATTCGCGAGATCCTCGACGCGTGGCGCATTCCGATCATCACATTACAGGGCTTTGAAGCCGACGACGTGATCGGCACGCTCACCCGGCAGGGGGTCGGCGCCGGCATGAACGTCGTTGTCGTGTCCGGCGACAAGGATTTTCAGCAACTCGTCCGGCCGGGAGTCTGGCTGCTCAATCCGGGGCGTGGCGGGCCGGCCAGCGTGGAGGAGAACTGGGTCGGGATCGAGAACGGCAGCGAGCGTCTTGGAGTGCCGCCGGCACTGGTGACTGATTTTCTCGCGCTCGTGGGCGATTCGTCGGACAACGTCCCGGGAGTGAAGGGGATCGGCGAGAAGGGCGCTCAGGAGCTGGTGAACGCCTACGGGACGCTCGAGAACATTCTCGCCCACGTGGAGGAAATCACGAAGAAGCGGCCGCGCGAAGCGCTGCTCGCTCAGCGCGACGAGGCGCTCCTCTCGAAGGAGCTGGTCACGATTCGCGACGACCTGGACGTCGCGCTCGACCTCGAGGCGATGCGCATGAAGGCGCCGGACCTCGCGCGCCTTCGGACGATGTACGTCGAGCTCGAGTTCCACACGCTGGCTCGGAACATCGCCGTTCCGGAGGATGCGTCCACACAACCGGTCGATTCGGAGAGCACCGACGTGGTCGCGCCGGTCGGATCTCCGGTCGTCGCGCCGCCGACCCGCTACGCGACGGCGAACACGCTCGACGCAATGGAGCGCGCGGTCGAACGTGCGTATGAGGCGCCGTATATCGCAGTCGACATCGAGACGGTGCCCGACCCCGGCGCGCCCTATGCCGCCGATCCGTTGCGCTGCGCGGTCGTCGGAGTGACGCTGGCCGTCGCGCCGGGCGAAGCCTACTACCTGCCGATCGCGCATCGCGAACGGGCCGAGGAGCAGCCGGACTTCGATCTTGGCCTCGGGCTCGGTCTGGATGCTCCGGCGGTGCCTGCGAAGAAGACGCGGGCGAAGAAGGCTGCCGAGCCCACGAGCATTGCGGGGAAGGCGCTCGCCGCGGGCAGCGGGCCGGTCGAAAATCTTCCGCCGCTCGACGATCCGGCGATGGAACCGCTCCGAGCACTTCTGGAGAATTCCGAGGTGCCCAAGACGGCCCACAACGCGAAGCGCGATATCCTCACGCTGCGATCCATCGGCGTCTCACTCCGCGGCGTCGATTTCGACACCATGGTGGCGAGCTACGTGCTCGACCCCGGACGTCGCACGCACGACCTGGAGCTGCTCTCGCTCGAGTTCCTCAATCGGAAGCTCACCGGTCTCGACGAGCTCTGTGGCAAGGGAAAGGACGCCATTCCCTTCGACCAGGTCCCGGTCGAATGCGCGCGGGACTATTCGGCGGAGAACGCCGACATCGTCTGGCAGCTGCGCGCGGCGTTCGAGCCGCAGCTCGACGCTCTGCAACTCGCGGAGCTCTTTCGCGACGTCGAGATGCCGCTCGTCGAGGTGCTCGCCGAGATGGAGTGGCAGGGTATTACCATCGACGTGCCCTGGTTCGCGTCGCTCAAGGAGCGGTTCGAGCGCGAACGGAAGCGAGTGGAGCAGGAGATCTACGCGACGGCGGGCGAGGAGTTCAACATCAACTCCAACCCCAAGTTGCGCGAGATTCTGTTCGAGAAGCTTCAACTACCGGTGCTCAAGAAGACCGCAACCGGTCCGTCTACGGACGCGAGCGTTCTTCAACAGCTGGCCGACGAGGGGCACCAGCTTCCGGTCCTGCTGATGGAGTATCGAGAGATCTCGAAGCTCGAGAGCACGTATGTGGATGCGCTGCCGGCGTACGTTCATCCGCGCACGCTGCGCGTGCACACGTCGTTCAGCCAGACCACGGCCGCCACGGGCCGTCTTTCCTCCAACGAACCGAACCTTCAGAATATTCCAATCCGTCGCGAGCTCGGCCGCGACGTACGGCGAGGCTTCATTCCGCGGGCTGGTTGGACGCTGCTCGCGGCGGACTACTCGCAGATCGAGCTGCGGTTGCTCGCGCATCTGTCCGAGGATCCGGCCTTCGTGCAGGCCTTCCGCGCCGGCGGCGACATTCACCGGCAGACGGCCGCGATCATCTTCGACGTGCCGGTCGACGAGGTGACGAAGGAGATGCGCGCGCGCGCGAAGACCATCAACTTCGCTACGATCTACGGCCAGGGCGCGCATGCCCTGTCGCAGCAGCTCAAAATCACGCACGCCGAGGCGAAAGATTTCATCGAGAAGTACTTCGTGCGGTTTCATCGGGTGCGCGAGTATCTCGATTCGCGGATCGCCTTCGCCCGCGAGCACGGCTACGTGCAGACCATCTTCAATCGGCGGCGTTACATCCCCGAGCTGCGCGAGCGGAACTTCAACATCCGGGCATTCGGCGAGCGCACGGCGCAGAACTCTCCGATCCAGGGCTCGGCGGCTGATCTGATCAAGATCGCGATGATCAAGATTCACCGGGCGCTGATCGAACGCGGAATGCAGACGTCCATGCTGCTGCAGGTACACGACGAACTGGTCTTCGAGGTGCCGCCCGAGGAGATGGACGCGGCGCGCGACCTGGTTCGTGACCAGATGGAGCATGCTGCCGCACTGGCGGTGCCGCTGGTGGTCGACATCGGCGTCGGTGAGAACTGGCTCGTGACGAAGCTCGACTGAGCTATTACGATGTGACGAACGTCACGCGGCCTGGCCGGGTCTGTCGTCGCACCTTGCAAAATGCCTCGCAATACGACGCGCAAAACGCCTTGGCGCGAACGAGCCAGTCGCCGGTGTTGGCCACGTATGCCCTTGGAACGCAACGAGTTGCCTCGTTGCGGCCGCTTCGGGCACCTCGCTTGCCTTTCCGTTGGCCGCGTTACCGGCCGCTCCGAACATGCGACCGGCGTCACCCACCCAGCCGCTGCTCCCCGGCATTTCCTTCACCGCCGAGTTCCAATGCTGCAATCCCGACGCGGGTTCACACTGATCGAGCTGCTGATCGTCGTTGTGATCATCGGCATCCTGGCGGCGATCGCGGTGCCGAAGTTCCAGGCCACGAAGGGCAAGGCCTACTTTGCCGGGATGCGCAGCGATCTGCACAACCTGACCACTGCGCAGGAAGGCTACTTCTACGACCATTCGGCGTACTCGGGCAGCCTGGATTCGCTGGCCTTCACGCCGTCGAAGGGGGACTCGGTCGCGATCGTCGAAGCGACCACCGGCGGCTGGTCGGCGACGTCGTCGAACCCCCAATCCTATCCGCACTACTGCGCGCTGTTCCTGGGAACCGCCGCGGCGGTGTCACCGGCGACCGAGCCCGGCGTCGTCGCCTGTCAGTAGCCATCGTCTCATCGTAGGTTTGGCTGATGGCGCTCGAACTCGGGACCACCCGTCGCACCGTTGATGCGCCGGCGTATCGCGAATACGCACGCCGGCGAGACGGGATGATCTACGCCATGGACGGCGGTCTCTGGCTGCACCGCCACCTCTGGAAGGGGCGCCGACTCGCACACCTCGTCTCGACGGACAAGGAGCTTCTGCTCGCCTACGGGGCCGCGGTCGGCATCCCGGCGGATCGGCTTCAGTACCGGCCGCTCAAGGATCCGCGCACCGGCATTCGCCGCGACGCCTGGCACTGGGACCTCGGCGGGCCCGTGCTCCCCGCTCCGTCCGAGGTCATCTACTAGCCGGAGTCGCGTCTTACGCGGCTTGCGTTCGCGAGCGGTCCGGCACGCCTCGAAGTGCAAGTGCGGCGAGCACGAACATCAGTGCCACGGTCAGCACCGCTGCGCGATAGGCCAGGCCCGTACCGATGCGCGGCTCGAGTCCGTCGACCGTCAGCCCCCAGATCAACGGTCCGATCACCGCGGCCGCACGCGACGACAACAGCAGCAGGCTGAAGTAGCGCCCTGCTTCCACGTCGGGAACGAGACCGAGCAGCACCGGGCGTTCGGCGGTGGGCACGCCGCCGAAATTCAGGCCGATCGCGAATCCGACCACCCAGAATGCGGATTTGCCGGGCACGATCACCATGCAGATCAGCAGAACGATCCACAGCAGCAGCGTGGCCATGAGGCTGCGCTTCGGCCCGAAGCGATCGACCAGGTGTCCGTAGACGTAGCTACCGAAAATCGACGGAATCGTGAGCACCAGAAACACGGTGATCTCGGCGCCCTTGTCGAAGCCGACCGCTTTCACCGCGTAGAGGGTCATGAACCCGACGATGGTCCCGATTGCGTCCTGGTAGAGAAACGACGCCACGATGAAGCGCAGCGTTCCCGGGTGGCGTCGCGCATCGCGCAGAGTCTGCGCGACGTCGTGGAACGCCTTGCGCCAGTTCACCGGCGTTCCCTTCGGAGCCGGGTTGTGGTCGCGGCAGAACAGGAACAACGGCAGTGAGAAAAGCAGAAAGAGCACCGCGGTGGGTAGAAACGCGGACACGCGTCCACCGTGGCTCGTGAAAGGAAAGATGTCGCGGAGGACGCGCATCGTTCCGTCGCTGAGTCGAATGCCGGGTGGCAGGACGCCGTTGAAGAACGGCGCGACGAGAAGAACGCCGACGATCGATCCGACGTAGCCGATCGCCGTCCCCAGGCCGGACAGGCGGCCCTGTTCGGATGGGGGCACGAGCTCGGGGAGCATCGCATTGTAGAACGGCTGAGCAGCCTGGTAGGCGAACATGGCCACGACGAACGCTGCGAGCACACCGAAGAGCGGCAGTCCGCTCGCGTGCCAGCCCGGCGGCAGCACGGCCGGCGTGTCTACGGCTTCGCCGGTGAGCGGCAGGAGCGTCTGCCCGAGATAGCCGACCAGCGCGAGCGCGACGCACGACAGCACCGTGAAGCCGATGACCCACGGCTTACGCCGCCGGCGCGCATCGGACAACGCGCCGAGCACCGGGATCGAGAGCACCACGAGAAGCGACGCGGCGGCGTTCGCTACGGCGTCCAGGGTATTCGACACGCCGAGGTCATTCACCAGCCAGACCGCGAAGTACAACGTCGCGACGTTCATCGAAAAGATCGTATTCGCGAAGTCGTACAGCGCCCAGCTCCATCGCTCCCGGGCCGGTGCCCGGGGCTGTGGCCGGATCTCGCCGTCGGGCAGCAGAATGACCTTGGGGGGCGCCGCGTGATGTGATTCGACCATGCCAGTGGGCTCGTGTCGCGATCGGAAGCTCCATCCTATTACGACCAACGCACCGACAGCATACGTCGACTGACGTAGGCGCCGATGGCATTCGGACGTTGACGGAGTGAACAGCGACGCCAAATTACGCACAATGAAGCCGTCGCGCCGACTCCGCGCAGTTGCTGGTCTCCTCCTGTGCGCTGCGTGTGAGCGCGGCCGGACGCCTCCGCCCACTGATTCGACCGCGCTCAACGGGCCGAATGGTTCCGACAGCGCCGCAGCTCCAGCGGCGAGCACCTGGAACCCGAGTGCGGGGCCGGTGCTGCTCATCGCCGGCGATGTTCCGTCGCGCGCTCTGGTGGTCGCCCCCGACAGCGGGTCGGCAGACGAAACCCTGGCCGCCATCCCACACCCGGCCGATGTCACGCTGTTCTCCCGGGCCGGAGCGGTGCAGAGCGCGACGCTGCCGACCGTGTCCGGCGAGGGGCTCTGCGCGACCGGTGAGCTCACGTCCGCGCCGCCGCCCCGCAACTGGAGCGTCGGCTTCATCGGCGGAGTGGTCTCGCCGCTGCCGATCGACTCCGCGGCATCGCCCGCCGATTCAGCGGCGCTCGCCGTATGGCTCAACCGCCTCGCCTCCGCCCTGCCGAACGACACGGCGGGTCGATTCGTCGGATTGCCGTTCGTCGCCCACGGCCTGTGGCGCGTTCACATTCCTGACGGCCCGCTGGTCGTCATCGGCAGCCTGGTGCGACAGATCAATCAGGAAGCGACCCCGCTTCAGGAGCGCACCATAATCGTCGCGGAGCAGGTGCCGAGCGATTCGAGTTTCGTGACGGCGTATTCCGAGCGCTTCTACGGTCCCGAAGAAACGATCGAAACCACTGAAGTCCTCGCCGGCGCGCTGCTCGGTGCCTCGCGAACACCGACGTTGGTGGTGTCTCGCGATTTCGGGGACGGGGTCGCCTACGGGACCATCGAGCGGATCGGCGAAGGACGCTGGCGCGCGCGCTGGACCAGCGGCGTTCGCAGCTGCTGATTGGATCAGTGATCGTGAACGCGGGCGAGCGCCGCCGGCGCTCGGACTCGCCCAGCCACACCCGCGAGCGCGGCAAGCGTGAGCACATACGGCAGCGCGAGAAAGAGCTGATACGGTAGCGCGATGCCCGTTGCCTGCAGCAGAAATTGAAGCGCACTGGCCGCGCCGAAGAGCAACGCCGCGAGCATGACGCCTACCGGGTGCCATCGGCCGAGAACCACGATCGCGATGGCAATGAAGCCGCGGCCGGCCGACATACCTTCCGCGAAGGTCCCCGCTTGCGACAGCACGAGCGTGCCGCCCGCCAGGCCGCCGAGTATTCCGCCAAACAGCACGGCGACGAACCGCACGTGTGTCGATCGAACGCCGGCCGCATCTGCGGCTGCGGGTGACTCTCCGATCGCGCGAAGGCCGAGCCCCGCATGCGTCCGGAACATCCACCACCACACGGCTGGGACGATCAGGTAGACGAGGTAGGTCGTTGCCGGCTGGTTGAAGAGCGCGTCACCGACCACCGGCAGCTTGACCAAACCGGGGATCGCGATGCGCCCGGCGGTCGGAATCGTGAGTGCGGCACCGGCGGATCCATACAACGTGCGATACAGCGTGCCGGTCAAACCGGTCGAGAGCAGCGTGATCGCCGTGCCGGCGATGATCTGATCGGCTCGCAGCCAGATGACGGTGAACAGCGCGAAGGCGAGCGCGATCGCGACACCCGAGAGCACCGCCACCAGAAAGCCCCCGGTCAGGCCGCCATGGGTAGCACCGACCAGCGCGCCAAAGGCGCCGGCGAGAATGATCCCTTCGAGGCTGATGTTCAGCACTCCGGCTCGTTCCACGACGACCTCGCCGACCGCGGCAAGCGCGAGCGGCGTGGCCGTGCGAACGGTGGCCTCCGCGAATGCGGTGACGTCGGCGACGCTCACGCCGGACTCTCGCGCGTCGCCGTCGAACGAAAACGATCCAGCGCCAGAAGAGCGAGAATGATGAGCGCCTCGACGATGGAGACCACGACCGACGGCACGCCGGCGTCGCGCTGCATCGCCGTGGCCCCCGCCTCCAGAGCTCCGAACAGGATGCCCGTTCCGACGACGGCCAGTGGATTCAGCTGGGCCAGGAGGGCGACGGCGATCGCGGTGAAACCATAGCCTGGCGAGATGTTTTCATAGAGCGCGTAGGTCACGCCGGATACTTCGATCGCTCCGGCAAGCCCCGCCAGCGCTCCGCTGATCAGAAACGCACGCATCGTTGCCCGTGCGGCGTCGATCATGCCCGCGGAGCGTGCCGCGTCAGGATTCGCGCCGACGGCTCTCAGGCGAAAGCCCGCCGCTGTGTACCGCACGACGAACCACGCCGCGACACAGGCGAGGACCGCCACGAGAAATCCGAGATGCAGCCGAGTGCTGCTGCCGAACCTCGGCAGACGCGCGGCGTCGACGAACGTGACCGTCTGCGGGTAGATGTGGGTCGGCTCCTGGAGCGGTCCGCGGACCAGATAAGACACGAGATGCAGTGCCACGAAGTTCAGCATGATCGTGCTGATCACCTCGAGCACGTGAAAGCGCGCGCGCAGGACTGCGGCAATCCACGCCCACAGCGCGCCGGCGCCGAAGCCGAGCACGAGCATCGATGGGACGAGGATGAACGCGGGTAGGGAGTGCATCGCCAGCGCCGCGGCGGTGGCGGCCGCGGCGCCGACGATGAACTGTCCTTCCGCGCCGATGTTGAAGACGCCCGCGCGGAACGCGATCGCGACAGCGAGTCCGGTCAGTATGAGCGGCGTCGCGCGGACGAGTGTTCCGGATCCGAATGCGTACCAGGAGCCGAACGCCCCGGCGAGCAGGGCGCGAAGCGCGTCGCCCATCGTCTATCGAGTGGATTCGCGGCGATACATGAGCAGCCGTCGGATCATTGCGATGCCGAACACCGGGCCGAGGGCGAGCACCGGAAAGAGCCAGCGCCACCCGACGAGGTCGACGATCGGATAGACCAGCAGCGTGCACACCGACGTCAGAAGAAAGCCCGCTGACGTCTGGATCGTGAGTGCGGTGCCCACCGCGTGTGGCGGTACCGCTTCAGTGACCAGTGCGCTGAACTGCGCGGAGTCGGCGATGACGAAGAACCCCCACGCCAGCGCGAGCGGAGCGAGAAGCCAGAGCGACCGCCCGAATACCGCCGGCATCAACAGCGAACACGCACCGCTGAGCAAGAGAGAGAGCATGACCAGACGCTCGCGCCCGCGGGCGTCGGCCACGACGCCTCCCCACACCGAGCCAATGCCTCCGATGGCGATGGTCATGAACGCGACCAGCGACGAGAGCGACGCGGTCGTGCCGTCGCGCGGCAAGCCGGACGCGACGAGGCTTTCGGTGAGGAAGAGCGGGATCCAGGTCCAGAACGAATACAGCTCGAACATGTGTCCGAGATACCCGCCTGTCGCCAGCCGCCATTCCGAGCCCGACACCACCGAGTGGACCAGCTTCCAGGAGAACTTGCGCGGCGGAAAGGGATACGGCCCGTCCTCATAGAACACCCCGACGAGGAGCGCCGCGGCCAGCGCGAACCCCGACGCCGCGAGAATCACCGTTGCGACGCCCGCGTCCGGGAATGCGTGCACGAGATACGGCGACGCCTTTCCAACCGTGAGCGCACCCACCACGGTGCCGATGGCCAGACCTCGCCGCGACCGAAACCAGGTGGCGGCCATCTTCATCGCTGGTGGGTACACCCCCGCCAGGGCGAACCCGGTCAGAAAGCGCAACGCGAGTGCGACACCGAAGCTGGTCGTCGTGAGAATCAGCCCGTTCAGAAGCGCACCCGCGAGCGCCGCAGTCGCGAAGTAGCGATTCGACGGCAGGATGTCCGCGAGATTGAGCAGCGCGGCGGCAGCCGTTCCGAAGACGAAGCCGAGTTGCACCATCGGCGTGAGCCACACCGCCTGTTCCGCCGTGATGGAGAGTGTCGCGGCGAGCTGCCCGCTGACCGCACTCGCCGCGAACCACAGCGACATTCCGAGTAGCTCGGCGACGGCGAGCAGCCCGAGCATGCGCCAGCGCGCCGGATGATCGTCGCGTGCGATCGCGATGGATGCCGTCGTCATGCGACGCCCAACATTGCACGCCCGACCACCGCGCGATCGCGCGGCACGTCGTGAACCCGGCCGGCATGGACGACCACGACGCGCGTTGCGAGCGCGAGCACTTCATCGAGGTCACTCGAGTACACGATGACTCCCGCCCCCTGGCTCGCCGCCAGCCGGAGGCGGGCGTGCACGTCTCGCGTCGCACGAATGTCCAATCCACGCGTCGGGTTGTCCGCGACGACCAGCGTCGGTCTGTCGGACAGCTCGCGCGCCAGCAACCGGCCGATGAAGTCCATCGTGCCGCCCGGCGGATAGGGCACGACCATGGTGATGGGCTGCTGGCGCGGCCAGTCGGAGTCGGCATGG
>Ga0164243_10000607_pt1 | contig 64270 bp, 60 predicted proteins | sample OricompcompostOP_FD_108781 | JGI IMG/M metagenome (GOLD analysis project Ga0164243, IMG submission 108781) | Organic Plus compost microbial communities from Emeryville, California, USA - Original compost - Organic plus compost (OP) | ecosystem: Engineered > Solid waste > Mixed feedstock >... | reverse complement strand
AGCAGGGAGTGAGGAGGTGGGAGCAGGGAGTGAACCGCGAAGAGAGTGGGGAGGTGGGAGCAGGGAGTGAACTGCGTCGAAGGGAGTGGGTGGGAGCAGGCGTGAACCGCCTCGAAGGAGTGAGCGAATCGGCGAGGGGATCCAGGCGACGGGAATGGGCAGTGCCTGCGCGAGCACTCCCACCTCCCTTCCCCGCGCATCTCCCTATTCAACTACTTCCAGATCCAGTGCGTCGATCGCTGCGCCGAGTACGGGGTCGCGCTTCCGCAGATTCGCGACTCGCTCGGCCCGTACCATGTCGTCGGTGAGACGCTTGGGCGGGCCACCCGCCCGTTCGTTCGCTCGCAGTTCCACGCGCGTGATCGCCGGGAACCACTCGCGAAGGGCGGCGAGGACGTCCGCCTTGCCCGTCGTGATCGCCTGCGCGAAGAAGTCGTTCGCCTCATCCAACTCGAGCGTCAGGACGCCGCTCGACGCCACGGCGACTGGGCTCGCGTGCTTGAGCGCCGACGAGAGCATCGCCTTTCCGGCGGTCGCCAGCTGCGCCACGAGATCGTCCCACCGACCGGTGACTTCCGCGGTACTCGGCGTCGCGCGCGACGCACCGTTCGTCGACGGCGGTGGAGCGGGTTGACCACGGGTGGGTGGGCGATCTGGTGCAACGGCCCGCGGGCGCGGCTCCGGTCGCGACAGAGTTTCAGTAAGCGCTGAAGCGACCGGCGCCTCCCGTTGCGCCACCGCGATAGCGGGAGCCTGAACGCCAGGACGCGAATAGCCATCGTCCGGCGCGATAGCCGCGGGCTCGGATCGGTCGACCGGCGGCCTCGGTATCGCGCTCTGTCCTCCGGCAGCCTCAGCGCGAGCGTGTCGCGGCTCCGGACGCGCGAAAGGGCCCGAACCGCCGCCTCCTCCGTCGCCGGCACCGATCGAGCGCAGCACCTCCTCCAGATCCACCGCGCGATCGAGCAGCGCGAATCGAACGAGGAGCGTCTCCGTCAGCATCTGCTGTTGCGCGCTCCGTCGGAAGCGCGGTTCCAGCTCGCCGATGGCCTGGAGCATCCGCAACAGATCGGCCGCCGAGAGACGCTCCTTCCGCTCGACCAGCGCGTCGCGCGCGCGCTCGGAGACGTCGACCGCACTGCCGCCCAACACCACGGCGAGCTGCGCGCGAATCATGTCCGCCAGCCCCGTGAGGAAGCTGCCGAAGTCGACGCCCGCTTCCGCCAGCCGCCCGACGGTAGGAAACACATCCGCGGCGCGACGATCGGCGATCAGGTCGAGGATCGCGACGAACTCGTCTTCCGGCACGAGGCCGAGGGCGTCGCGCACGCGCTCCGCGGTGACCTTGCCGTCGGCCATCGAGAGGACCTGGTCGGTGAGACTCAGGGCGTCGCGCATCGAGCCGTCGGCCGCGCGCGCGATCGCCGCCAGCGCTTCGGGCTCGGCGTCGACCTGTTCCTGCTCGAGGATGTGCCGCAGACGGTCGCGAATCTCACCGGGGCCGATGCGCTTGAGATCGAACCGCTGCACGCGGCTCAGCACGGGCGCCGCGGACTGCATGATCTTCTGCGGCTCGGTCGTCGCAAACACGAAGACCACGCGCGGAGGCGGCTCCTCGAGGATCTTGAGCAGCGCGTTCCACGCTTCGCGCGTGAGCATGTGCGCTTCGTCGACGATGTAGACCTTGTATCCCTGTTCCGCCGACGGCGCGTACATCGCGCGTTCGCGCAGTTCGCGCGCGTCGTCGACGCCGCGGTTCGACGCCGCGTCGATCTCGACGACGTCGAGGCTCGCGGAGCCGCTCCAGATCCGTCGGCACGACGCGCATTCGCCGCACGGCTCGCTCGGATCCTCACCGTTCCGGCGCTCGCAGTTGAGCGCCATCGCGAGGACGCGGGCGAGCGTGGTCTTGCCGGTCCCGCGCGGGCCGCAGAAGAGGTAGCCGTGCGCGACTCGCCCCTGAGCGATGGCGCCCTTGAGGGTCGAGGAGACGTGAGACTGGACCGCGACGTCGGCGAACCGTTTCGGGCGGTACTTGCGGGCGAGAGCGAGAGACATGAGTCGGCCGTGGAATCTAAGGGCTGGGCGCCGGTCACGGCGGCCCCCGCCGGCGCGCGACGGCCCTCGGCACGCACAACAAAAACGCGGGCCCGCCAGTCAGTAGGTGACCGCGAAGCCCGCGTTAATACCCCAGGTCTGACGAAGCGACATCAGACACCTCGTACCGCTGCTACCTTCGGGGTCCTGACGGAGTTGGAAGGCTGAAGCCCTCCGGGACCTGGGGCACCGCGAAGTTTAAGCGGCGACCCGGGCCGGCGGAAGCTGCTGATGAATCTCCGCGGCTGACACGTCGCGTCGCGTCGCGTTGCGACGACGCGGACACTCGACGAAGTTGAAGCACCCCGCCGAAGGTACGCCGAAGTCAACCATGCCATCTCGCCGATCCCCACGAGGCGCCAAGCGCGCCGCCAAGGGCGCCAGGAAAGCAAAGAGCGCCACTCGTTCGCCGAAGAGCGCGACGACCAAACCGTCGTCGTCGCGGTCGGCGAGCAAGGCGTCGTCGTCGCGGTCGGCGAGCAAGGCGTCGTCGTCGCGATCAGTGAGCAAGGCGTCGTCGGCCCGATCAGCGGCGAAGGGCAAGCAGGCGCCGCGATCAGCGGCGAAGGGCAAGCAGGCGCCGCGATCAGCGGCGAAGGGCAAGCAGGCGCCGCGATCAGCGGCGAAGGGCAAGCAGACTCCGCGATCAGCGGCCGAAGCCAAACCGGCTCCGCGCTCGACGACCGCCGCCAGGAAGGAAAAGCCGAAGAAGACGCATCCCATCAAGGTGCCCCCGCTCCCGGAGGCACTCGACCGGCTGCGCGAGATCTGCCTCGCGCTTCCCGCGACGACGGAGGAGCTGGCCTGGGGTGAGCCGACGTTCCGGGTGGCGGGAAAGATCTTCGCGATGCACGCATCGTCGGGGACCCACCACGGCAGCGGACGCCCCGGGGTGTGGATCCTCTCCGTGAGCCTCGAGCAGGACCTGGTGCTTCGCGCGCGCCCCGATCGCTACTTCAAGCCGCCGTATGTGGGTCCGAGCGGCTGGATCGGCGCATGGCTCGACAACGATCCGCCGTGGGGCGAGATCGCCGAGCTGCTGCGCGATGGTTGGCGTCGCCGCGCGCCGAAAAAGATCGCGGCCCTCGTACCGGAGTGACGCAAGCGGACCCAAGTTCGGTTCTGTGCGTAGAAGGCGATATCGGATCCCTGGCTGGCGGCGCTGCCGCTCGACCGCACTACCTGAAGACCAACCGGAGCTCACTGATGGTGAAGTCGAAGCGACCGTTCGTTCTCCTGCCGTTGTTGGCCGGCTGCTATAACTACGCACCGGTCACTCCCGCCTCCGTGCCCGTGGGGTCGGAAGTGCGCGCGACGATCTCGGGCGCTGCCTCCGACCGCGTCGCACCGATCATCGGCCGGTTCAATCAGCGCGTGCTGACCGGCGCTGTGGTCGAGAACAACAGCGGTTCGATGGTCCTGCAGATTCAGTCCGGGGCGATTCAGAACACCGGAGAGATGGTCGTCCCACTCTTCCAGCGCGTGCCGCTCGATCAGAACGATTTCATCCAGCTCGAGACGCGGCGACTGGACAAGGTGAGAACGACGGTCATGATCGGGGCGATCGGCGCGGCCGTTGGTGTCGCGACCTTCGCCGCGCTGCAAGGTCACGGCGGCGCGAGCGGCGATCCCGACAACGGCGGCGGCGGCGGCAATCCGATCAACCGGATTCCCATCCTCAAGTTCCGCTTCTAGCTCGCGCAGGAACGCGCTGAGCCCATTGAAAAACAGCGCGGCACCGGCCTCACTCGCCGGTGCCGCGCTGCTTCTTCTCGGGGTCAGTTCCAGCGCAGGCCGCGGAGCTGGTCGAGGTTGAGATTTCCACCCGACAGCACGCCGACGACCTTCGACTCCGGGGGCAGCTTGACGAGCCCCTTGAGCAGCGCACCAACCGGCGCCGCCGCCGCGCCCTCGGCGACCACCTTGCAGCGCTCCATCACCCAGAGCATCGCGTCGAAGATCTCGGCGTCGGAGAGCGTGACGATCTCGTCGACGTAGCGCTGCACGACGGAGAAGTTCAACACGCCGGCGCGACGCACCCGCAGTCCGTCGATGATGGTCTTGCAGTCGATCGTCTCGAGGCGGCCGGCGTCGACGCTGGCTTTCATCGCCGGACCATCCGATGACTCGACGCCGATCACCTTGATCTTCGGGTTGAAGCTCTTCACTGCCATCGAAACGCCGGCGATCAGGCCGCCGCCGCCGATCGGCACGACGACCGCGTCGACGTCCGGCCAGTCCTGCACGATCTCGAGGCCGAGTGTGCCCTGGCCGGCGATGAGCTGTTCGTCGTCGAAGGGGTGGACGTAGGTCAGGCCTTCCTTCTCGACGAGCTCCTTCGCCTTCTCGTTGGCCTCGTCCCAGATCTGGCCGTGGAGCACGACCTCGGCGCCATAGCCCTTGGTCGCGGCGATCTTGGCGGGAGTGGCGTTCTCGGCCATGCAGACCACGGCGCGAATGCCGTGGATGCGCGCGGCGAGTGCGACGCCCTGAGCGTGGTTGCCCGCCGACGAGCACACGACGCCGCGGCGTTTCTCGTCGTCCGACATCTGCGCGAACTTGTTGAGAGGCCCGCGGATCTTGTACGCCCCGACCGTCTGGAACATCTCGGCCTTGAGGCGGACGTCGTACCCGGTCGCTTCACTCAGTTGCCGCGAGGTGAGCAGCGGGGTGTGCTTGATGTGGGGCGCGATTCGAGCGCGCGCCTCCTCGAAGTCGCGAAGGGTCAGCGTGAACATATGTAGGCTCGCGGGGGAAGCGTGGGGAGCGAATCGTCGGAAGGTATGCCGCGCTTGCCGCGACAACCAGGGCGCCGCAGCTTCAAGGACCACCCGAGGAGGTCTCGATGCGATCCAGGCTCACCGTTGTTTCAGCAGGTGTCGCGGCGGCGCTGATGACCGTCGCCGCCACGCGCCCCGGCACGCCGTCGAGCGTGCGCGCGGGTATCGGCGCCAAAATGCAGTCGATCAGCGCACTCGCCGTCGGCCCGAACGGCGTTCTCTACGCCGCAGATCCGCAAGCGGCGACCCTCTACGCGCTCGATCTCTCGAAGCTGCCGGCCGGCACGCCCGGCACCAAGGGCATCGCCAATCTCGATCAGCAGCTCGCATCGGTGCTGGGCACCGCCGCGAGCGAGCTGACGATCTCCGACCTCAAGGTCGAGCCGAAGTCGCGCAACGCCTTCGTCTCGGTCACGCGCGGCCAGGGCGCGGACGCCCAGGCGGTGCTCGTGCGCATCGACGGCGCGGCGAAGATCGACGTCGTTCCGCTCGAGACGGTCTCGTTCACCAGCCTCGCGCTGCCGAATGCGCCCGATCTCAATCCGTCGCGCGGCCGCAGCAATCGCAGCCAGTCGATCACGAATCTCCAATACCTGAATGGCCGCCTCTACGTGGCGGGGCTGTCGAACGAGGAGTTCGCCTCGAAGCTGTGGGCCGTCGGCTACCCGTTCAAGGAAGCCGATCGCGGCACGAGCGTCGAGATCTTCCACGGCTCGCACGGCCAGCTCGAGACGCGGTCGCCGGTCTACACGTTCCTTCCGATGACGGTGAACGGCGAGCAGGACCTCATCGCGGCATATCTGTGCACGCCGCTCGTGCGCTTCCCGGTCGCGTCGCTCGCCGCCGGCGAGAAGATCCGCGGGACCACGATCGCCGAGCTCGGCGCCGGCAATCGCCCGATCGACATGGTGCGGTACATGAAGGACGGAAATGAGTATCTGCTCATGTCGAACACGTCGCGCGGCGTGATGAAGATCCCGACGAAGGACTTCGGCAGCGCGGCGGGCATCACGACGCCGATCGCCGGCACGGCCGGCATCGGCTACGAGACGGTCGCGTCACTGACCGGCGTTCAGCAGCTCGACTTGCTCGATGCGACGCATGCCGTCGTCATCGCCAGGACGTCATCCGGTCTCGGGCTGCAGGCGGTTGCGCTTCCGTAACATCGCCGCGGCGTCGTTCCTCTCGGCCCTCACGGTCGCGGCGTCAGGCTGCGATCGTGGGGGCGCGGTGCGTTCGGGGCCGAGTGTCACGCTCGAGTCCGTGGGCGGCCGCGGCGGACCGATCGTGGTCGCCACAGGGCTGTCCGATGCCGCGCTCGATCCGGCGGTGCGATGCGTCGACGGCGCGAGCGATTGTGCCGCATTCGTCGTCACCGTCCAGGAAGGCGACTCCACACCGATTGCCGGATCGTATCGCACGAAGGGTGGACGCATCGAATTCCATCCGCGATTTCCGCTCGACCCGGGGCGTACGTATCACGCGCGTCTCGTCCTGCGAGACACGACGCTCCGGACGGCTCTGACCGTAGCGGGCGAGCGCCACGAGGCAACGACGGTCGTCGTTCGCGCCTATCCGTCGGACACAGTGCCGGAGAACCTGCTTCGGCTCTATCTCGAGTTCTCCGATTCGATGTCGCGCGAATCCGGCGTCGCCCACGTGCACCTGCTCGACGACGCCGGCCGCGAGGTCGAGCACGCGTTCCTGCCCCTCGAGGGCGATTTCTGGAATCCGGCGCATACGCGCTACACCGTGTTCTTCGACCCGGGGCGCGTGAAGCGCGGCATTCTGCCGAACGAGCAGATGGGCCGCGCGCTGCGCGCTGGCAACACCTACACGCTGGTCGTGGACTCTGCCTGGCACGATGCCCACGGCCAGCCGCTCGCCCGCCCGTTTCGCCAGCGTCTCGTGGCGACGACCGCCGTGCTCGCGCCCATCACGTTGTCCGAATGGCGAATCGATGCCCCGCGGGCCGGCACGACCGAACCGGTGCTCGTCGGCTTCCCGCGCCCGCTGGATCGCGCGTTGCTCGATCGGGCCGTCGGTGTGGAGACGAACGAGGGGAAACCCGTCGAGGGGAGCGTGACGATCGCGCCAGGCGAACGCCGATGGACCTTCACGCCCCGCGCTCCCTGGTCGAACGCGCCGTACAGGATCGTCGTGCTCACGCTGCTCGAAGACGTCGCGGGCAACCAGGTCGATCACGCCTTCGAAGTGGATCTGTTCGAGCGCGTCGACTCGACCGCCAGGGCGGAGCGACGCACAGTGGAGTTCACGCCCGGACGGTAGTCGCGGCGTTCGGTGCGTTCAGGCCGCCGGCCGCGCTACTCGCTCAGCAGTTCGCGAACGATTTCGGCCGCGGCTACGGCGTCCGCTGCACTGACATCGAGATGGGTCACCATCCGGAGCCGGGTTTGCGACCATTCGGCGATCAGCACACCACGCTGCTTCGCCGCGTAGGCGACGTCCGCCGCGCGATGCCGTGGCGCGAGATCGATCATCACGATATTCGTATCGGGCGCGACGACGCGCGCATCGCCCGCGCCATCGACGATCCGCGCGATCGCCTTCGCGTTTTCGTGATCCTCCGCCAGCTTCGGCAGGTGGTGGTCGAGCGCGTAGAGCGCCGCGGCCGCCAGAATTCCCGACTGGCGCATCGCACCGCCGAACAGCTTTCGCGCGGTCCACGCGCGCTCGATCGCCTCGTGCGTGCCGGCGAGCGCTGCTCCGACGGGCGCGCCGAGGCCCTTCGAGAACGCGACCATCACGGTGTCGGCTTCGGCAGCGAAGGCGTCGAGTGCCACGCCGGATGCGACGCTCGCATTCCACAGCCGCGCGCCGTCGAGATGGACGGGTAGGCCGCGTTCGCTCGCGACCACGCGGATCGCCCGCAGCTCGCGCAGCGGCGTGATCACACCGCCCGCCCCGTTGTGCGTGTTCTCGACGCAGACGAGACTCGGCGCGGGAAAATAGCGGGACGCCGGGCGGAAGGCGCCGCGCAGGTCTTCCGCCGTCATCACCAGCCCGCGCGGCTGAACGGGCAGCACCTGGGCGCCGCTGATCGCCGCCGTCGCGGCGATCTCGCTGTGCACGATGTGCGCGTCGACGTCGAGGAGAACTTCGGTACCGCGGCCGGCGTGGACCCAGACGCCCGCCTGGTTCGCCATGCAGCCGCTCGGAAAGAACAGCGCGGCCTGCTTGCCCAGCAACGCCGCGACGCGCTCCTCGAGTCGTCGCGTGGTCGGATCGCCATCGCGTTCGTCGTCACCAACCTCGGCGCCCGCCATGGCGGCGCGCATCGCCGCCGTCGGCCTGGTCACCGTATCGCTTCGTAGATCGATCGCCAATCTCGGTTCCGGTCGTGGGTCCGCGCGCAATATCGCGCGGACCCGCGCGGCCGGCAAAGCGCGAGCGACGCTATGGCTTGGTGATGACCGGAACCTTGACCGTCTTCTTTTCCGTGCCGACGACGGGTTTGTCGACGATCACCGTGTCCTTCTTCACGCCAACGACCGGCGCATTCACTGTATCCGTCCGCGTCGTGACCTGGGGCATCCGCAGCGTGTCCTCGGTCGTCTGAACCTTCACGTCCTCGGGCCGCTTGACGACGATATCACCGCTTTCCGTTCGCTTGCACGCGCCGAGGGCGATGGCCGCCGCCGTGGCTAGAAGCAGAGTTGGTTTGTGCATCTTTTCACTCGTCTCGTCGGGTTCGCTGCCCTAATGGCAACGGACGGGCCACACCGATGCGTACGTTACGATCCCGCGGCCGAGCACGCCCCGGTCAAGGGTTCCGCCCACGCCGCTGGCGCAGCACTTCGTATGCGCCCAACGCCACGCTGGTCGAAAGGTTGAGCGACCGTACTCGAGGCGACAAAATCGGCATCGTCACGAAGTGTTCAGCGAACTGTCGATGCAGTTCGTCAGGCAGTCCACCTGTCTCCCGCCCGAACAGGAGCACTACGTCGTCCGGCTCGCCAAGGGGCGCATCCCAGTACAGGCGGTCGGACTTCGTCGAGAAGAAGAACGGGACGCCCAGGCGCGGCAGCTCAGCTGCGAATGCCTCCCAGCCCGGCCACACGCGAAGGTCGACGTGCTCCCAGTAGTCGAGCCCCGCTCGCTTCACCTCGCGCTCGTCGAGCGAGAACCCAAGCGGTTCGATGAGGTGCAGCGTCGCTCCGACGGCCAGGCACGTGCGCCCGGCGTTGCCGGTGTTCCAGTGGATCTCGGGATGAACGAGGACGATGTGGATCGACACGGCCGTCGGTGCAGTGAGTGGCGATCGCCGCGCGCGGCGATCCTTCGTGGCAGCGCTCGGCCGCCGGAAGCTATGTTACACCGCTCGCGCATCGCCTCCAATCGGCCATCGATCCTCGCAGCTTCGTCATGCTCGACATCGCGCCAATCACGCTCGAGGGACACGGCGTCCGACTCGAGCCGCTCACCCTCGATCATGCCGCGGCGCTCGGTGCGGCCGCCGCCGACGGTCGGCTCTGGACGCTCTGGTTCACCTCCGTTCCCGAACCGGGCGGCGTGGAGAAGTACATTGCCGAAGCACTCGACGGCCATCGCGCGGGGCACATGCTCCCCTGGGCCGTGAGAGAGCTGATGTCGAATTCGATCGTCGGAACGACGCGCTACCACGACGTGGTGCCGGCGATCGACCGAGTCGAGATCGGCTACACGTGGTACGGCGCGCGCTGGCAGCGCACGCACGTCAACACCGCGTGCAAGCTGCTGCTCCTGTCCCACGCGTTCGACTCGCTCCGCTGCCAGGTCGTCGGGCTGCGCACGGACAACTTCAACTTTCGCTCCCAGGCGGCGATCGCGGGACTCGGCGCCAGGCGCGATGGCGTGATCCGCCACCACGCGGCGCGACGCGACGGCTCGGTGCGCGACACGGTGATGTTCAGCATTCTGGCAAGCGAATGGTCGGACGTGAAGCGGCATCTCGAGCTGCGCCTCGCCCGCCGACGAGCCCCGATCGACTGACTCGCGCGAAGCGATGACCGGGGAACGGCGGAGAGTCGTGGCGCTGCGCGAATACGATCAGGTTGTCGCGGCGCTAGAGCACCCCGATCTTCGGATCCCGGGTGTTCCAGTCGCGGCACCGGGTGCATCGCACGGCCTCGCCCCGGAAGCACGACGCACCCTCGGCGCATTCGAAGGCGACGAGCTGGGCGAGTCACTGGTCCGATCGGCGGCCGCGTTCGTCGACCGATTGCCGGCGGGCCCTCCGGTCGACCTCCTCGCGGACTTCGCGCGGCCGTGGTCGCTCGATCTCGCGATGCGCGCGGCGCGTCTTCCCGGGGCGCAATCGGATTGGCTCAACGAACGGGCGTGCACGATCTTCCTCTCGGCCGCGCTGAGCACCGACGGTCACATCAGCGCAGAAGCCGAGAAGGCGACGACCGAACTCGCGACCGCGCTCGGAACGCTCGGAGAAGGGTCGCTCGACGTGCAGGCGTTCGTCGCGCTCTCGCAGACCCTTCCCTGCTTTCTCGGTGCCGCGTGGCGGGAGTTGCTCATGCACCCCGATCAGTTGCGGCGCCTCACCGAGCACGAGGTCACGGCCGGCGCAATCGACGAGCTCCTTCGTCTGGCCGGACCGTCGCGCGCGGTGTTTCGCCAAGCAGCCGCCGACGTCCGCATCGGCGACGTGCCGATTCGCGCGGGCGACCTGGTCGCACTGATGCTTGCCGACGCGAACCGCGACGAGTCCGCGTTCGCGAACGCGAACCAACTAGACTTCTCGCGCGACGCATCGCGGCATCTGGCGTTCGGCCACCGGCCACACGCCTGTGTTGGCGCGGCGGTCATACGCTCCGCTGCGAGCAGCGCGATGAGAGCGCTCCTGCCGCGATTCGCCGGCGCGACGCTGCTCGAGGTGGCGTGGATCGGCGGCTTCGCGATTCGCGGGCCGTCGGCACTCGTTGCGTCGCTCGCTCAGAACTCCTGAGCCGTGGGCCGGAACAGGATCTCGTTGACGTCGACGTCTGCCGGCTGGCTCATGGCGAAAGCCACCATCCGCGCGAACGAATCGGCGGGGATGGCGATGCGGTCGTAGTACTCACGCGTCGTCTTCGCCACATCCGGCTCGCTGATGCTCGCCGGCAGCTCCGACTCCACCGCGCCCGGCGAGATGATGGTCGTCCGAATGTTGTACGGCTTCACTTCCTGCCGAAGTCCCTCGCTGAGCATGCGCACCGCGATCTTCGTCGCCGAGTAGACGGCGTTGTTCGGCCGCACCTTGTGGCCCGCGACCGACGAGACGTTGATGATGTGCCCGGACTTCTGGCGCTGCATGTGCGGCAGCGCCGCGGCGATGCCATACAGCACGCCCTTGATGTTGACGTCGACCATCCGATCCCACTCGTCGATGCGGAGCCGCTCGAGTGGCGATTGCGGCATGAGGCCGGCGTTGTTGACGATCACGTCGACCCGCCCGAACGTCTCGACCGCCGAGTCGACGAGTCGCCGGACCTGCGCGACGTCGGTGACGTCGGTTCCGACCGCGATCGCCTTCGCGCCCGCGCGGGTCAGGTCGCCGACCAAGGTCTCGAGACGATCGACGCGGCGGGCTCCCAGCGCGAGCGACGCGCCGCCCTCGGCGAGGTGGCGCGCGGCAGCCTCACCGAGCCCGCTGCTGGCGCCGGTGATGACGACGACTTTGCCGGTAATCCCTTCGACGGAGGTTGTCACGCGAGCGACTCCTGCTAATCGGTGAAGACTTCGCGCTGCAAGCGGCGAACACGGCGCAAGTCGTAAACCTGCCCGACCTCGCCGCCCAGAATGAAAATCAGCGCTGCATAGTAAACCCACACGACGACGACGATGATCGCCGCCAGCGTGCCCGTGTACAGCGACGCCGGATTGAACGTCGACGTGTACAGCGAGAAGACGAAGCGCGCGAGCTCGAACGCCACGCTCGTGAACGTCGCGGCGACCAGCGCGGTCCGCGCGCGCACTCGGCGAATGGGCAGATACTTGTACAGCGCGAAGAACATCAGAAACACGAACAGGAAGGCCAGAAGACGGCCGATCCAGTACTCCAGCCCGCCCATCACGTCGCGTCGCAGGCCGAGTGACACGAGCGTCGCCGCCCCGCGCTTCGTCGCGAGCATGACGTAGGTGCTCACGAGCAGGTTCGCGACGAAGAGCAGCGTGCCGAGCACCGTGATCTTGATGTCGAAGATCTTGCCCGCGATGATCCCGCGCTCGCTCTCGATGTCGAAGACCGACGCGAGCACGCTGCGCAGCGACCCGAAGAGGCGTGTCGAGAACCAGACGAAACCAACCGCCGAGTAGATCCCGACCTGGCTGCGCGTGGAAACGATGTCGCGAATCAGTCGGTCGACCGTCGAGTTTCCATGCGCGTGCGGCGGCAGGAGATGGTCGATGACCTCGTAGACCTGGTCAGCAGTGGTGCCGATCGTGGTTCCCGCCTTCACGAACACCGGCAGCAGGAAGGTCGCGCCGGTGATCAGCAACAGCATGAAGGGCACCGCGGCGAGGATCAGGTTGAACGCGATGCCCCCGGCGAGGAAGAGCACGTTGTCCTCGCCGCTGTTGTCCCAGGTGCGCTTGGCGTAGTCGCGGAGCGTCCACCAGAACCGAACGAGAAGTGGGCGCTGGTTGACCCGCGCGGCGGTGATCGACGAGCGGCGAGCGATCGTCAGCCCTCGCCAGCCCGATACGACGCCTTCGTCTGCGCGATTCGCTGCTCGAGCTCCAACCGCGCTTCCTCGGCGGCGGCGCGCCCCGCGTCGACCGCACGGGTGACCTGCCGCTTCTTGAGATCGATCGCCTGCCGCGCCGAGTCGAGCTGGTCCTCGACACGCTGGCGCGCCTGCTGGAAGGTATCGACGATGCTCTCGCGGACTTCGGTCACGGCATCCTCGGCCGCGTCGCGAACGCGCGTCGCACGTCGTTTGATCTCGCGGCGCGTCGCGCGGCCCGACCGTGGGGCGAAGAGCAACGCCGCTCCGGCGCCGATCGCCAGGCCGACCAGGAAGGGCGCGATCGCCGGTGCCTCGTGCTTCTCGATCACCACAAACGGCTCGTCATCGTCGAATTCGTACCGCGACATGCTGAAATCCTCGTGGAGCGTGAGGCCTGAACCGTGGAGGCGGATTGCCTCCCGTGTGAAGACTAAATGCGCCCTATTTCTTTTTCACGGGCTTTTTCGGTGCGCTCGCGGCCCGGCTGCTCGAGGCTTCGGGGAGCCGGGCACTCCGCGCTGACACGGCCCCGGCCTCGCCCTCCTCGACACCCTCCGCCGACGACGACGCGTCGCCGTCGATCAACGCCTGCAGCTCGCGCCGCACCTCGTCCTCGGCGAGGCCAAGAGTCCGGGCGGCACGCTCGACGTCGCCGCCGTTCGACGCCAGCGTCGTGAGCACCAGCCGGCGTCTCGCTTCGGACATCGACGCGCCGACCTGAATGGTGACCGAGTGCGCGACCTCGCCCGTGGTGCGCAGATGGCGCGGCATGATGTCGTTCAGCGCGATCTTGTCACCGCGCGCCATGATCACCGACCGCTCGACGGCGTTCTTCAGCTCGCGCACGTTCCCGGGCCAGTTGTAGGACAGGATCCAGTCCCACGCCGCGGCGTCGAAGTCGGTCAGCTTCTTTCCGTTCTGCCCCGCGTAGCGATCGAGGAACTCCGTCGCCAGGAGGCGAATGTCCTGCGACCGGTCGCGCAGCGGCGGCAGGTCGATCTGCACCACGGCCAGGCGATAGTAGAGGTCCTCGCGCAGCTCGCCGTCCGCTATTGCCTTCTGCAGATCCTTGTTCGTCGCCGCCACGATGCGGATGTCGACCTGGATCTCCTTCTTGCCGCCCAGGCGGCGGACCTGACGCGTCTCGAGCGCGCGCAGCAGCTTGACCTGAATGTCCGGCGACATTTCCGCGACTTCGTCGAGGAAGATCGTGCCGCCGCTCGCCATCTCGAACGCGCCCGGCTTCTCGTTGGTCGACCCGGTGAAGGCGCCCTTTTCGTGGCCGAACAACTCGTTCTCGAGAATTTCCTTGGGAAGCGCCGCGCAGTTGAGCGCGAAGAAAGGCCCCTTGGCGCGCTCGCTCTTGGAGTGCACCGCGCGGGCGACGAGCTCCTTGCCCGTGCCCGACTCGCCGAGGATGAGCACGCTCGCCGTCGACGGCGCGACGGCGTCGATCACCTGATAGACCTCGCGCATCGCGTCGGACTCGCCGGTGAGCTCCGCGTAGTGCGTGAGCCCCTCGAGCCGCGACGTGAGCTCGCGGTTCTTCTCCTGCACGTGGAACTTCTCGATCGCCTTCGGGATCAGCGCCTTGAGCCGGTTCAACTTGTCGGCGTTGAGCGGCTTTTCGATGTAGTCGTACGCACCCTGCTGCATCGCCTGCACCGCCGAGTCGACCGTGGCCTGCCCGGTGATGATGATGCATTCGGTGGGGATCTGCTTTTGCTGCAGCTCGCGAAGGAGGCTCAGGCCGTCGATCTTCGGCATCTTGAGATCGGCCAGCACGACGCCGAACCGATCCTCGGACAACCGCTCGAGCGCTTTCTGCCCATCGGGCACGACGTCCACCGCATAGCCCTCGTCGGCGAGGATCGCGCTGAGGCCCGCGGTGATCGCCGACTCGTCGTCGGCGATGAGGACTTTCGCATTGGCTTGCTTCGTCATTCGCTGTCCGTTCCCTGTCCGACGGGGAAGGTGATGGAAATGGCGGACGGTTCCGCCTGGAGCTCGATCCCTGCGTCTTTCAAAGCCGAGACGACGTCGTCCGGGAGGCGCGCGCTGAGCTCACCGCCCTCGCTCTCGACGATGAGGGTCTGGCCCACAGCGCGGCATACGACGTGTCCCGCCGCGTCCGATGCCGCCAGCAGCGCGGTGCCGATCGCCAGCCGGGCCGCCGTTGCGTCACACGACGATCGCGCGATCGACTCGAGCGTGCCGTCGACGCGCAGCACCCTGCCGTCGGCCTTCGCGACGGGCGCCAGCAGCGCGACGAACTGCATGGTCGTCGCCGAGAGATCGGCCGCACCGGAGGCCGCGCGCGACAGCGCGAGCAGCGCCTCGGCCATGTCCATCACGACGTCGAACTGCTCCGAGGCGGCGGTCGCGAACGTCGCCGCCGCCGACGCCGGCGTCTCGGCCCTGGCCGAGCGCGTTCGAACGACCTCCAGATTCACCGCTACGCCGTTGAGCGCCCCGCGCAACTCGTGCGCGATGCGGCTGGAGACGCGTTGCAGCGTCTCGAGCCACAGGGCGTCGATCGACGGCGGTGTCGAGATCAATCGCTCAGATCCGCGTCGTCCGGCGCCGCGGCGACTGCCACCGCCTGCGTCGGATCCGGACGGTGAATGACCGGCGCCTGGACGAACTTCGCCACGACGTCGGCCGTGTTCCCGATCGCCAACTGCGCGAACAGGAACCCGAATTTCTCGTCGTACGCGTCCGCCAGCTTCGCCTTCACCTCCGCCGGCAGATCCCAGAACTGCTTCTTGAAGGGACCGAGCGCCTTCTTGCGGGTCTTGTAGAAGAACTGCTCGTCGGAATCCGTCGGCTTCCGTTCGTCCTTGGCGTTGGTGCGGAGCCACTCGTAGATCTCGTCGCGAAGCGGGGTCGGGATGGCGTCGTACAACATGTTCTGGAAGTTCGTCGCCAGGTGAATCTCGGCCGTCTCGCGCTTGGGGAAGTTGTGGAACGCACTATCCGGCAGCGTCGATGCGCCATGCTGGACGGCGCCGGCGAGCCCATAGTCGTCGCGGGCCACCCTGGACAGCCGTTCGAGCGTGTCGAGGTCGAGCTTCACGTCGGCGATCGACCCATCAGCAAGGACCACACCGCCGTGCGACGTTCCGGATTGCACGCTGATCTTGGACAGCCCGAGCATCCCCTCGGGAAGCGAGCGATTGAGGCCGTCCATGTAGGCCCGCAGCTCTTCGACCGTCGTGTTCTCCGTCCCGACCTCGCCAATCTCGCCGCCCACCGAGACGGTCACCCCCTGAGGCTCGAGGTCACGCACCGTCTTCAGAATGTCGATCCCAACCTCGTAGTTCGGGCGCTGCTGCTCGTCGAGCGTCGCCTTCGACAGGTCCACGAGCGTCGACGTATCGATGTCGATGTTGTAGAAGCCCGCCGCGATCGCCTCCTTCGCCAGCGCCTTCACCGCATCGACCTCGGTCCTGGGGTCGACGGCGAACTTCTTCGCGCTCACCTGGAAGTGGTCGCCCTGGATGAACACCGGGCCGCGGAAGCCCTCGCGCAGCGCGGCCGCGAGCATCACCGCGACGTATTCCGCCGGACGCTGATCCGTGTACGCGATCTCGGACCGCGCGATCTCGAGCAGAAATGCGCCCGCCTTCATGCGGATCGCCGTCCGGAAGATCGAACGCGCGGTGTCGTACGCCATGCCTCGCACGTTGATCGCCGGCACCGTGAACCCGTGCACTTCCCCGCGGCCGCGCGCCATGTAGAGATCCTGGATCGACGCGGCACGCACGCCCACGGCCTGGCCGATCTCCCAGATCAGCCACCGCGCGTGCTCCTTCTCGTCGCCCTCGCCGAAGACGGCCGCGCGAACGAGCGTGTCCATCGCCTCGCCAGTAGTCGCCGCCGCGTCCGACACGGTCACCTTGCCGTCGCGGACCGACACCGCGGCGCCAAACAATCCATTCAACGTTTCGATCTTATCCATGGGAGTCAGAAGAGAGAGTCTGCATTGACTGTTTCATCGCGCGCCGTTCGTCGCAACCAGGCTGCCCGCGCAACTGCCTCACCGCGGAACGGATCATCGCCGAGATGCCGAGAATCGCAGAGAAAAAACTCGTTCTCTGAAGGAACACGTACAGAGCGGGCCGGCCGGCGCCCATGCCCCACACCGCCGAGCCCCTGGACCAAGCTAGACGCTGTAGCGCGGATCCGGCTTCGGCAACAGGTCCCACTCCTTTCGTGCTGCTTCCGCGTCCGCGCGGCCGAGCATCGCGTATGTGAACTGCTTGCCCAGCTCCACGCCGGGTTGGTCGAGCGGGTTCACGCCGTAGAGCGCGCCGGCGTAGATCGTCGCGATCTCCAGCAGCATGAACAGCGCGCCGAGATGCTCGGCGTCGACCCGGTCGACGTGGATCGTCATGTTTGGCCGCCCTCGCCGCGCCAGCGCGCCGGCGGTCGCCCGCTGCTCGATCGACAGCAGCTCACCCAAACGGTGTCCGCCGAGGTAGCCAAGTTCCTTCACGTCCGAATCTAGCGCCGGGATCGTGACGTCGCAGTCGATCTCCTTCACCGCGATGAAGGTGACGGTCTTGTCCCCCGGCCCCTCCATGAAGAGCTGCACCTTGCTGTGCTGATCGGTCGCGCCCAGAGCGCCGAGCGGGGTGGGGCCGAAGCCGGCGTCTCCCTCCTGCCGATGCTTTCCCAGGCTCTCCGCCCAGAGCTGCACGAACCAGTCGGCGAGGTCCCGGAGCGGATCGGAGTACGGCATCAGCACGTGGATGTGCCGTCCGTTCTTCACGTCGGAGAGATACTGCAGCGACGCGAAGATCCCCGCGGGGTTCTTCATGAGGTCATCCGTCGCGCAGCGTGCGGCGATCTCGCGCGCCCCCGCGAGCAGCCCCGCTGTGTCGACGCCAACGAGCGCCGCCGGGAGGATCCCCACCGGCGTGAGCACACTGTATCGCCCACCGACGGCCGCGGGGATGTCGAGCGCGGGAATGCCCTCCCTCGTCGCAAGCTCCCGCAAGGCGCCCTTCTTGGGATCCGTGACGAAGACCAGATGCTCGCTCGGATTTTTCGTCTGGGCGCCAAGCCGTTCGCGCACGACCAGGTACTGCGACATCGTCTCGGCCGTGCCCCCGGATTTCGAGGTGACGACGAAGAGCGAGCGCTCCAGATCGAGGCGGTCGATCAAAGCCCCGTTGGTCCGCGGATCGACGTTATCGAGAACGTTCAGACGCGGTTGGCCGCCACGCTCCGACACCGACAGCGCGTTCCACTGCGGCGCGAGGAGGGCCGTGCGCACGGCGATCGGCCCGAGCGCAGACCCACCGATCCCGAGCACGACGATGTCGTCGTAACGGCCGCGGGTGCGATTTGCGAAGTCAGTCGACTGACGATGGAGCGCGTCGTCGTCCGGCAGCGCGAGAAAACCGAGCTCGCCGGCGTCGCGCCGGCGGCCGAGCTCCGCGTGGGCCTGGCGAAAGGCGTCGCCCGCCGCCTGCCAGTCGGACGCCGCGATCCCGCCCTTCACGACGTCGCCCATCATGTTGGTGTAGTCGATTCGCAGCGTCATCAGTCGATCCGGACGGTGAGGCCATCGAAGGCCGGCATGATCCCGCGCGGCAGCTCGGCCTCGAGATCCGCATGGGTGTTGTCGTGCGTGAGATGCGTGAGATACGTGCGCTCCGCGCCGACCAGCCGCGCCGCCGCGATTGCTTCGGGAATGCTCAGATGCGTCGGGTGCTCGGTGCGGAACAGCGCGTTGAGCACCAGCACGCTCGCGCCACGCAGCTGCTCGAGCGCCACCGGAGGCAGCATCTTCGCGTCGGTCACATAGGCCAGCGGGCCGATCCGATATGCAAAGACCGTGACAGGACCGTGCGGCACCTCGACCGGGAGGATCGTCATGTCGCCGACGGTGAACGGCTCGCCCGGCGCCACCGGATAGGCCCTCCCCTCCGGCTTCGACGTGCCCGGCAGCGCCCGCATGGTGTCGTCGAAAATGTACCGGAAGCGCTCGCGCAGATGCTCCAGCGTCGAGGCCGGACCATAGATCGGCAGCGCGGTATCACGCATCACGCTGAACGAGCGGATGTCGTCGATGCCGTGCGTGTGGTCCGCATGTTCGTGCGTGTACGCGACCGCGTCCACGCGATCGATCCCGTTCGCGATGAGCTGCAGACGCAGCTCCGGCGGGGTATCGATCAGCAGGCGCGTTCCGCGGTTGCTCTCCACCACCGCGCCCACGCGATTCCGCTTGTCGCGCGGATCGGGAGAGCGACAGACCGCGCAATGGCACCCCACGCGGGGAACGCCGAAGCTGGTGCCGGTTCCGAGGAAGGTGAGTTTCACTGGACGCGCGCCGCGCGGATTCGGCGTGCGGCGGTCACACCGTCTCCACTTTCAGGAGGTTCGTCGTACCCGGCACATCGAACGGGACTCCCGCGGTCACGACCACCCGATCGCCCGGCCGCGCGATCTCGTGCCGCTGGACCGCCTCGAGCGCCAGCTTCACCATGTCCCAATATGTGTCGCAGTGCGGTACGAGCTCGGGGATCACTCCCCAGACGAGCGCGAGCTGGCGAAAGGTGCGCGGCTGATCCGTCAGTACGAGAATCGGCACCCGAGCGCGATGCGACGCGACCACGCGCGCACTGAAGCCACTCTTCGTGAAGACGATCAGACAGGGCGCGTCGAGCATGTTCACCGCCGCCGTGCCCGCGGCGGCGATCGCGAACTCTGTCGATACCGCCGTTTCCGAGCGCCGCCGTTCTTCGCGCACGATCGGCGCCGGTTTGCTCTCGATCTCGGCGATGATCCGCGTCATCGCCTCGACGGCGAGCCGCGGGTACTGGCCCGCCGCGGTCTCCGCGGAGAGCATCACGGCGTCGGTTCCGTCGAGAATCGCGTTGGCGACGTCGCTCGCTTCGGCGCGCGTGGGCCGCGGGTGCGTGATCATCGACTCGAGCATCTGCGTCGCCGTGATGACCGGCCGCCCGAGGCGGTTCGCCATCGCGATGATTCGCTTCTGCGCGAAAGGCACTTCCTCGAACGGCAGCTCCACGCCGAGATCGCCTCGCGCGACCATCACGCCGTCGGAGGCGCGAATGATCTCCTCGATGTTCAGCAACGCCGAATCCTTCTCGATCTTGGCGACGATCAGCATCGTCTTGGGGATCATGCCGCGCAGCTCGGCGATGTCCTGACCGCGCCGCACGAAGCTGAGCGCGAGATAGTCGAGGTCCTGCTCCACCGCGAACGCGATGTCCTCGCGGTCCTTGTCGGTGATCGACGGGGCCGAGACCTGTACGCCGGGGAGATTGATGCCCTTGTGGCTCGTGAGCCGGCCGCCGTGCAGCACGCGAGCCGTGACGCGCGGCTTGGTCACGTCGAGCACCACGAGCTCGAGCAGGCCGTCGTTGATGAGCACGCGGTCGCCGACGTGAACGTCGTCGGCCAATCCCTCGTACGTCACGGGAACCTCGTCCCCGTGCGCCTCGTCCTCGTAGACCAGGACGACGTCACTGCCGTCGACCAGCTCGATCGGCTGAGGGAGGTCGCCGATGCGGATCCGCGGCCCCTGTAGGTCGCCGAGAATCGCGACCGGACGCTTGAGCTCCGCCGCCAGATCGCGCACGCGCTTGATCGTTGCCGCGTGCTGTGTGTGCGTGCCGTGGGAGAAGTTGATACGGGCGACGTTGAGGCCCGCTTCCATCAAGCTGCGCAACGCCTCGGGCGAAGAACTCGACGGCCCGAGCGTGCAGACGATCTTCGTTCGGCAATAGTGCATAGATCAGGAAGCGCGTGGCCAACGGCGCAGCGAGCGGAGCACGACGGGCAGCAGCCGCCCGTCGCGCGCCACGCGCCCCGCTGTCGCTTCACGCGGAAGCAATCAGCTCCTTTCCGAGTTTAGTGGTCTTCTCGCGCAGCCCCGCGAGCAGTGTGTCGAACGATTTCTGGAAGCTCGCCAGACCGTCGGTGAGCAGCTTCGCCGTCACGTCGTTCATGCCGATGCCATTCGCCTCGAGCGACGCGATCGTCTGCCGCGCCTCGTCGTAGCCCTTGTCGACCGTGCGCGCGACCTTGCCGTGGTCCTTGAAGGCGATGATGGTCTGCGGCGGCATCGTGTTCACGCTGTGCGGACCGATGAGCTCCTCCACGTACATCACGTCGCGGTAGGCGGGATTCTTGGTGCTCGTGCTCGCCCAGAGTGGACGCTGGATGCTCGCGCCCTTCGCGGCGAGCGCCTTCCAGCGCGGCGATGCGATCTCGCGCTCGAACAGCTCGTACGCGAGCTTCGCGTTCGCGATCGCAGCCTTCCCCTTCAATGGCTCGAGCGTCGCCTGCTTGCTCGAGTCCGCCGCGATCGCCGCGTCGAGACGCTTGTCGATCTCGGTATCGACCCGGCTCACGAAGAAGCTCGCGACCGAATGGATGTTCTCGATCGCCTTGCCGGCGGTGAGCCGATCCTCGAGCCCGGCCATGTAGGCGTCGATCACGCGATGATAGGCGTCGATCGAGAACAGCAGGGTGATGTTCACGTTGATCCCCGCCGCCGTCGCGTGGCGCACGGCCTTCGCGCCCTCGACGGTGCCCGGAATCTTGATCATCACGTTCGGCCGGTCGACGGTCGCCCAGAGCCGCTGGGCCTCCGACACCGTGGCCGTCGCGTCGTTCGCCGCCCCCGGCGACACCTCGATCGACACGTACCCGTCTTCCCCCCTGGTCGCGTCGTACACCGGGCGGAAGATGTCGCAGGCGTCGCGCACGTCGGTCGTGGCGATCAGCTCGAACAGCTCGAGCGAGGTGAAGCTCCCCTCGAGCGACTTGAGCTGATCGTCGTACGCGGTCCCCTCGGCGAGCGCCTTCTCGAAGATCGTCGGGTTCGACGTCATCCCCGTGAGCTCGTCCTCGCGGATGCGCCTGGCGAGGTCGCCATTGCGCAACATCGTCCGGTCGATGTAGTCGAGCCAGATCGAGACGCCGGCGTCGTGCAGTTGCTTCAGCGGACTATCACTCATGATTCCCACTTACTTCTTGAAGGTGATTCGATAGATGCGGCCGCCCGTGTCATCCGACACGAACAGTGCGCCGTCCGGCGCCACCGCGAGTCCCGTCGGCCGGTGCGCGCCGGTTCCCGCCGACGCGCGGCCGCTGCCGACGTTCGGCGCAAAACCATCAGCAAAGATCTCGAAAGGCCCGGCCGCCTTGCCCGACGCGTCGAGCGGCTGGAAGACCACGTTGTATCCCGCCTGCGCTTCGGGCGCACGGTTCCACGATCCATGGAACGCGATGAACGCGCCGCTGCGATACCTGGCCGGGAACGCCGAGCCCGTATAGAACGCCAGCGCATTCGGCGCCCAGTGGCCCGGGAAGGTCGCCACCGGTTCCTTCTTCTGCGCGCACTGTCCCGTCTTCTTGCCGTCGCCGCCGTATTCCGGCGCCAGCACGAGCCCCCTGGCAACGAACGAGTAGTAGCAGTACGGCCAGCCGAAATCATCGCCCTTGTTCACCTGCATCAATTCTTCCGCGGGATTCTCGGCGCCGTAATGAAGGGCCGCGACCGAGTCCATGCCGAGCGCCGCGAACCAGCTCTGCAGGTCGTCGCGCCCGTGCTGGGTCGTCCAGAGCTTGCCGTCGGGCGCCACCGCGATGCCCACCGCGTTCCGGATTCCACGCGCGAAGTGGTTGGCCGCGCTCGGCGTCTGATGCGTCTTGCGCGCGTCGAACATCCAGACGCCCGCCCGCGTCTCGAGCTCGGTGCACGGATTCACGCCCGGCGTGCGCGGAATTCGATCGCGCTCCTGACACGAGTTCGTCGCGGACCCGATGTTGAGGTACATCGTTCCATTGGGCGCGATCGCGAAGTTTCGCGTCGCGTGCCCCGGCGTGAGCGGAATGGATTGGACGATCGTATCCGGCGCGCCCGACGGAGTCATCGCCCCCGCCTGAAGTGGATAACGGAGAATCGCGACGGTGCGGGCGGGCCCGGTGGCGCCACGTGCGGGCGCTGGCGGCGTCGCCTCGGTGTAGAGGTGGCCGTCGAACAGCTGGACGTGGCTCGACGTGAAGCCCGTCGCGAAATGCTGGCGCGTGGTCGCCTTCCCCGCCTTGCTCGCGTCGCGTAACACGACGACGCCCGGATTCGTGCGCCCCTGCACGGCGGCGAACACGTCCCCGTTCGCCGCGACGGACAGCTGACGCACGCCGGGCAGCGAGTCCGCCCAGACCGTCGCGCAGAAACCAGCAGGGAGCTTGAGACCGGCATTCGGACAACTGGCGTCTTGGGCCGCGGCCAACGCCGGAAGCGCTGCGGCGAAAGCCAGGGAGAAGCTCAGGGTGCGACGCATGCGATGTATCCTGGTGACGGTGTTCTGGATGTAACCAAGCAGCGGCTGCGCAATCCACGGAAGTCTAACGAATTCCGGCGGGGCGCGCGGGATCGGCTGGGTAACGACTGTTCGGGCTCACGCACCCTGCCGACGCCATCCGCAGGCCGGCCATCCCAACCAACCGCACGGCGGCGGTGTCAGAGTTCGAGACCGCCACCGGAGACTCTCGTGCCCCGCTCGCTCGCCGCCGCCCTGCTCGTCGTCGCCGCAGCCACCGCCGGCGCCCAGTCCGACCGCGCCACGCGCTTCATGGACAACTGCGAGCGGAACGCCTCGCGTGACAATGCTCGCGCCTGCGACACCCGCAAGACGACAATCCCCGCCACGAAGCAGCTCTCCGTCGACGGACGCACCAACGGCGGCATCACGATCCGCGGATGGGATCGTCCCGAGATCCAGGTGCTCGCAATGATCCAGGCGAACGCCGAGACCGACGCCGCGGCGCGCGACATCGTCAATCAGGTGAGCGTCAGCACCGGCGGCGGCGACATTCGCGCCGAAGGGCCCGACGTCGGTCGCCGGGAGTCGTGGTCGGTGAGCTACGAGATCTGGGTTCCGCGGCAGACGGACCTCAAGCTCATCGCGAACAATGGCGGTATCTCGATCGAGTCGGTGACGGCGCGCGTCGATGCGGAAACCCAGAACGGCGGCCTTTCGCTCACCGACGTGCAGGGCGACGTCCGCGGCCGAACGGTGAACGGCGGGATCACGGCGGCGTTGATGGGTGATCGGTGGGTGGGCGGCGGGCTCGATCTTCGCACGTCGAACGGGGGCGTCCGGCTCGACATCCCCGCGAACTACTCGGCGAATCTCGAGACGGGAACGGTGAATGGCCGGGTGAATGTCGACTTCCCAGTCACGATCTCCGGCCGGCTCGACGGACGGCAGTTCAACACCACGCTCGGGTCGGGCGGCGCGACCGTCCGCGCCACGACGACCAACGGCGGCGTGTCGATTCGTCGACGCTGAGGCGGCCCCGCGCAAGCTCCGCGGCCGGGGGAGTTCTTCCGCGAGTCCGGCGAGTTGGATAAAATCTCGCTCGCCTCTCAACGGATAGCGGACCTCTCGGATGAACAGATTCGCCTGCATCGCCCTTTCGGCGACGGCACTCGCCATCGCGCCCGCGGCGCACGCACAGAGCCGTCTCCCCACGCCTGCGTCCATCCTCGGCTACGAGCCGGGCACCGACCGGCATCTGCCGACTTGGAAGCAGATCACCGACTACTTCACCGCGCTCGATCGCGCGAGCCCGCGGGTCCAGACGCGCGTGCTGGGCAAGACGACACTGGGCCGCCCGTTCCTCGCCGTCTTCATCTCGGACTCCAGCACGCTGGCGAACCTCGAGCACTACCGGCAGGTCCAGCGGAAGCTGATGGATCCGCGCCTGCAGTCGTCAGGCGAGCGACAGAAGCTCCTCGATGAAGGCAAGAACGTCATCCTGGTGACGTCGGCGATTCACTCGAACGAAGTCGGCGGCTACACGACGCCGCTGAATCTCGCCGATCGTCTGGCGCGCGCCGCAGACGCCGAGGCGAGGACGATCCTCGCGAACACGATCGTGATTCTCGTTCCGTCGCAGAACCCCGACGGGGTCGACATCGTCGGCGACTACTATCGGTCGACGCTCGGCACGCCGAACGAGGGCAACCAGCCGCCGGTGCTCTACCACAAGTACGTCGGCCACGACGACAACCGCGACTGGTACGCGTTCACGCAGGTGGAGACGCGCTACACCGTCGATTCGCTCTACACGCCGTGGAATCCGCAAATCGTCAACGACATTCACCAACAGGGTTCGGACGCGGGGCGGATCTTCATTCCGCCGTACATGGACCCGGTCGAGCCGAACATCGATCCGATCCTCACCGCGGCCACGAACGGGTTGGGCCTGTCGATGGTGTGGCGGATGACGAACCAGGGATTTACCGGTGTCGCGAGCAACGCCGCGTACGACCAGTGGTCCCCGGCGCGCCAGTACTCCCTCTACCACCGCGGCGCGCGACTGCTGACGGAGACGGCATCGGCACGACTCGCGACGCCGATCGATATCCCGTTCGACCAGCTCCGTTCCGGTCGGGGATATGAGGCCAAGACCGCGACCTGGAACTTCCCGGCCGTATGGCCCGGCGGGAAATGGGGCTATTCCGACATCGTCCGCTACCAGACCGCGGCAAGCTGGGCGCTGTTTCTCGACGCGGCACTCAATCGCCGCGCATGGCTCGAGGGCTACGCCGCGCAGGGCGATCGTGCGCTCGGCGACCTTCCGGCGTGGGGGCGCGACGCGTGGCCCACGGCGGTCGTGATTCCGAAGACGCAGCCCGATACGCAAGCGCTCAATCGGCTCCTCTGGACGCTGCAGCACGGACAGGTCGAGATCCGGGAGTCGACGGCGCCGGTCTCGGTCGACGGAAAGACCTATCCCGCGGGCAGCTACGTGGTTCTGATGAAGCAGCCGTTCGGGAACTACGCGAAAACGCTCCTCGAGCGTCAACGCTATCCCGACCTGTTCGAGTACCCGGGCGGGCCGCCGAAGCGGCCGTACGACGTCACGGCGCACACGCTGCCGCTGCTGTTCGGCGTCGACGTCGCGCACGTGATGAGCGCAGCGCCGGCGACCGGTGGAATCATCAAGGCGATTCCCGAGCCGGCGTACTCGACGGCGCTCAGCGGCCGGACGAGCCGCCGCGTCGCAATCTTCCGTCAGACGGCGAACCAGCCGATCGATCACGGCTGGACGACCTTTCTCTTCGATACATACAAGATTCCTTATGGCACGGTGACCGAGCGCGATCTCGCCGCGGGCGCCCCGAACGACAGGTACGACGTCATCGTCTTCCCTGAGGGCGTGATCAGCGCCGGTGGCGGTCGCGGGGGGCGCGGAGGCGGCGCGGGCGCGTCATCGAATGCGGCGCTGTTCGCGAACCTCGACACGTTCGTGCAGAACGGCGGCGACGTGCTGGCGTTCAACGGCGCGTCGACCGCGATGATCGACGGACTCAAGCTGCCGGTGAAGAACGCGCTCGCCGGCGTGCGGCAGAACGACTTCTACGCGCCAGGCTCGATCCTGGCCGTCGAGCTCGACCGCAGCCATCCGGTGGCGAAGTCGTTCCGGGCAAGTGTGCCGGCGATCTGGTTCGAGAATGGTCCGGCGTTCGAGATCACCGATCCCTCGGCGGCGACGGCCGTCGCCACCTATCCACGGACCGGAAACCCGCTGCTCTCCGGCTGGCTGCTCGGCGGTGACAAGCTCAACGGCAAGGCAGCGCTGGTCGACGTCAGACGCGGCAAGGGGCACGTCGTGCTCTACGGGTTCCGCCCGCAATACCGCGGACAATCGGCGTCGACGTATCCGCTGATCTGGGGCGCGATCCAGGAAGGAACGAACTAGGCCGCTCGAGTTTACCGGGCGGTTCCCGCTCGGCGACGATGGTCGCGAACCGAGGCGTTTCAGCCTCAGTTCGCTGACCTTCGGACGATTGCGAAATCTTGTTGCCCCTGCCGTGCGCACATCGTCAAATTCATAAGAGCGGCCACCGGCCACCGTCACCGGTTCGACCGCTTCCCTCCTGGCAAGCCTTCCCTCTAGCAGTTCCCGCCATGTTGTTCAGAAGGCATCAGCTCGCGATGCATCGCATCGCAACCGCGACGGCGGCGTTGATCGCTGCGCTCGCCGCATCCAACTGCACGAGTCTCTCCGCTGGCAGGCACGACGGCACGCTGGGCAATCTCGGAGCGTTCACACGCACGGCGTCGTGGACCGAAGTGATGCTCGGCGCCAACGGAACCTACATCGAACGGCTGCTCGCCGATCGCGACTCCATCATCGAACGATGGGCGGATCGGAATGGTGAAGCGATGTTGGTGTGGATCGACTCGAGCGCGATCATCAGCGGCGAACAGGCGACGTTCCCCGCGGCTGTGCGCGACGCATTCGCCGAATGGGCGTCGACCGGCATTCCGATCCACTTCGTGTATGTCACGCGCCCCGAACAGGCGGACATCCGCGTGCGATGGACCGATCATCTGTCGAAGAAGACCGGCTCGACGACGTGGAAGACGGATCACTCGGGATGGATGACGGTGAGCGAGATCACACTCGCGACTCACATCAGCAACGGTGCGCCGCTCGATGACCGCGGTATGCGAGCCATCGCGCTGCACGAAGTCGGACATGCACTCGGGCTCAGCCACAGCACCGATGCACATGACATCATGGCACCGCTTGTCCGCGTGGACGACTTGAGCGAACCTGATAGGAGCACGATCAAGCTTCTCTATTCGCTACCGGCTGGCCGCGTGCGCTGAGGCATGCGGAGAGCCGGTGCCCATCGTCTCTCTCGAGGACGATCCATGCGCGCTCTCCGACTGATCGCTCCATCAATTCTGCTCGCCGCCGCGTGCAACTCGACGGACAGGCAGCAACTCGCCGCACTCGCGCACGCGGATTCGCTGCGCACCGACTCGCTCGTGTCGATCAAGAACGAGCTGTTGAACGAGGTCATGACTTCGACCCAATTCGTCACCGCGATCAATGACGAGATGGCGAAGCTGAAGTCGAAGACGCCGGTCAAGCTGACGACGGCGAAGAAGTCCGAATCCGAGGTCGCGTCGATCAAGGAGCAGCGCGCCGCGGTGCTCGCCAGCATCTCGGCGCTCGTCGCGCGGCTGGACTCGAGCGAGGCGCGCGTCGAGCAGCTCCGGGCGCGCGCGTCGCAGCTCTCCAAACGCGACGCGACGCTTTCATCGCAGGTCGAGCGCTACAGCAAGACCATCGCGGAGCTGCGCCAGACGGTCGAGCAGCAGCGCGCCGATTTCAGCGCGACCATCGCGCGGCAGAACGCGCAGATCAGCGCGCTCACGACCCAGGTCGACACGTTCACGCGCGCGACGGTGCGGCTCGCCGGCGAGAAGGCGGCCCTCAGCGACACGGTCACGTCGCTCACCGCCGAGATGAACACCGCCTACTACGTCGTCGGCACCAAGGACGAGCTGATCGAGCGCGGCATCCTCGTCGAGGAGGGCCGTAAGCGTTTGCTGATCATCGGCGGACGACCGGTCGCGCCGGCGCGCGATCTCGACCCGAGCAAGTTCACGCGAATCGATCGCGCGCGGGATCGCGTGATCAACCTGCCGGAGGGCGAGTATCGGATTCTCACGCGCCAGAACCCCGCCTATGCCTCGCCCTTCTCGTCGCACGACGGGAAGATCCTCGGCGGGCTGCGCGTGGAGCAGCCGGACAAGTTCTGGGAGCCGTCGCGGTTCCTCATCCTGGTGAGAGGCTGATCGCGGCGAGGCCGGCGGAGCGCGACGGCTCAGCCGGCCTTTCGTAGTGCGCGTCGCACGGTGGCGTCGACGACCTCGGACGATGCCGGCATCAGAAGCACCTCGAGAGCGTGCTGCTTCGCCGCCTCGCGTACGCGCTCGAGCGCCTCGCTGCGGCCGAAGATCACGACGGACACGCCGCGCATCGTTGCCCGCCCGAGCAGTTCATCCGTACAGTGGGCCGGATCTTCGCAGTCGAGCAGACAGACCTTCGGGCGCACCCGGCGGATGCTGTCTTCCGGTCGTTCGGGAGGCTGCGCAAAGCGCACCGAGTAGCCCAACGTTTCGATGAGCGCGCCCAGGAGCGCGGCGGCGACTGGATCGCCGGAAAGAATGAGAATCATTGAGGCTGGTCACGTCGGTCGGCCCGGGGTCTCGTACATCGAACGCATTGGCGCGGCACAGCCGCAAAGGGTGAACCACCCGGCTTGACGACGCCAAAACCCTTCGAGACATTTGTTCCGCGTTCCAGCCAACCTCAGAGCTAGCCCTCCAGTTTCGCCGAGCGAACCGCCCGAAATGATGGCCTTCGAAAAGACGCCCCCGCGTCCCACGCTCGACTCCGGAACCCTCGACGCCCTGCGGCGCATCCTCTCGACGTCGCTTGCGGAAGGCAACCACACCGACGGTCTCCACGACGTTCTGTGCCAGGCGGCCGCCGAAGCCCGCACCAAAGGCATGCACGCCGAACAGTTGCTGGTCGACCTCAAGGAGCTCTGGTATTCGCTGCCGAGCGTCAGCAGTGCCTCCAGCGCTGAGGTCTCCAACAAGCTCCTGCGGGAGCTGATCAGCCGTTGCATTCAGGAGTACTACGCTCTTTGATCCGCTGTGCTGCCGATTGAACCGATCCTCCCGGCGATCGCTGACGCGCTCGTCGACGGGCGGTCGGTCGTCGTGCAGGCACCACCAGGCGCCGGAAAAACCACAGCGGTTCCGCTCGCTCTGATCGACGCGCCCTGGCTCGGCGGACGGTCGATCGTCATGCTCGAGCCGCGCCGCCTCGCCACTCGCGCCGCGGCCTATCGTCTCGCCGATCTCCGCGGGGAGCGGATCGGCGAGACGGTCGGCTATCGCATGCGCGGCGACACGCGGGTGAGCCGCGCGACCCGCCTCGAGGTCGTCACCGAAGGCGTCCTCACGCGGCGCATTCAACGTGACCCCACCCTCGAGGGCGTGGGCGCCATCATCTTCGACGAATTTCACGAGCGCAGCCTCGACGCCGATCTCGGGCTCGCCCTCGCGCTGCGTACGCGCGCTCTGGTACGCGACGACCTCCGCCTCGTCGTCATGTCCGCAACCCTCGACGGCGAGGCCGTCGCCCGACTCCTGGGCGGCGCGCCCCTCATCACGAGCGAAGGGCGAACCTTTCCGATCGAGACCCGCTACGTCGAACCGCGCCCGGGCGCACGTCTCGAGGCCACGGTGCTCGGCGCGATCCAGAATGCCCTCCGTGACGACGACGGCGACATTCTGGTCTTTCTCCCCGGCGCCGGAGAGATCGCCCGCGTTGCCGCGGCGCTAGCCGAGCGTACGCTGCCTGGCGTCGTCGTTCACTCCCTGTACGGCGCTCTCACGCACGACGAGCAGGATCGTGCGATCCGCCCCGATCCCAACGGTCGCCGCAAGATCGTCCTCGCGACCTCGATCGCGGAGACGAGCCTCACGATCGAGGGCACTCGAGTGGTCGTCGACTCGGGCTACTCGCGGCGTCCGCGCTTCTCGCCCGCGACGGGGCTCACCCGCCTCGAGACCGTCCGCGTCTCGCGCGACTCGGCGGATCAGCGGCGGGGCCGCGCAGGCCGCACGAGCCCGGGCATCTGCTATCGCTGCTGGCCGGAGCACGAGGATTTTCGCCTGCTCGATCATTCACCGCCGGAGATCGCGACGAGCGACCTCGCCCCGCTCGCGCTCGATCTTGCCGCGGCGGGCGTCGACGACCCGAACGATCTCGAGTGGCTCGACCCGCCCGCGCCGGCCGCCTTCGCGCAGGCGCGCGTGCTTCTTCGCGAGCTCGACGCGGTGGACGCCGACGGTTCCGTCACGCCGGCCGGGCGGCAGATGGCGAAGCTGCCGCTGCATCCGCGCCTTTCGCACATGCTCATCGCCGCCGCCGGCGACGACGCACGACAGACCGCCGCCGCGCTCGCCGCCCTGCTCTCCGACCGCGACATCCTCCGTGCGCCCGGCGGACCGCCCGATGCCGACATCGCACTTCGCGTGGACGCGATTCGGCACGGCGGAGGCGGTGTGCCGATCCACGGCGCCGAGATCGACCGCGAGGCCCTTCGTCGCGTCCGGGCCGAAGCCGACCGCCTGTTCCGCGCGACGGCCGACCTGCCGACCGGCCGCCATGAGCATCCGTCAATTGGACAACTCTTGGCACTGGCCTATCCCGACCGCGTCGGCCAGCGTCGCGCGGGCAGCGCCGCGCGCTTCGTCCTGCGGAACGGACGCGGCGCGGAGCTGGTGGGCAGTCAGTCGCTCGGTGCGTCGCCGTACATCGTGGCCGCCGACGTCGACGACCGGCGTCCGGACGGCCGCATCTTTCTCGCCGCCGCCCTGTCACTCGACGAGTTGCTCGAGCTCTTCGCCGCCGAGATAGTAACCGAAGACGTCATCGAGTTCGACGAAGGTGCCGACGCCGTCGTCGCGCGCCGCCGTGACGTCCTCGACGCCATCATTTTGCGCGACGTGCCGCTCGGCCAGCCGGATGGAGCGCTCGTTCAGCGCGCGCTCGTCGATGCCATCCGTCGGCGCGGCGTTGCGGCGCTGCCCTGGTCCGACGCTGCCCGGCGGCTCCGCGAGCGCATGGCGTTCGTGGCGCATCACGATCCCTCATGGCCAGTCGTCTCCGATGAGGCGCTCGCCGCCTCGCTCGATAGTTGGCTTGCGCCGCACCTGGCGGGGATCCGGCGTCTGAGCGATCTCGCCCGGGTGGATCTCTCGTCGGCGATCGCGGATATGCTCGACTGGCAGCAGCGCCGCGCGCTCGACGAGCTCGCCCCGACGCACATCGAGGTGCCGACCGGCTCGCGCATTCCGATCGACTACTCGAGTCCCGACGCGCCAGTTCTGGCGGTGCGGCTCCAGGAGGTATTCGGCTTGACGCAGTCGCCGCGGGTGCTCGGCGGTCGCGTGCCCATCACCATGCACCTGTTGTCGCCGGCGCATCGCCCGGTTCAGGTGACGCAGGATCTCGGCGGCTTCTGGCGCTCGAGCTACTTCGACGTTCGGAAGGATCTGCGCGGGCGCTATCCCAAGCATGAATGGCCGGAGGATCCGCTCACCGCCACGCCGACGCGCCGCGCCAAGCCGCGGAAATAGCTACGGCGCGTGCTCCGGCTCGCGACGCTCGAACTCGAGATCGCGTACCCGGCTGATGGTGAGAGTGAACCCGGTGACCGCGCCCGCATCGTCGCGAACCACGCGCAGCAGCATTCGGTCGCTGCTGGTGAAGAGATCGTTCGTGAACGATCCGAAGCGCATGTCGACCGAGTTCGGGCGCTTGAGGAAAAGCGCACCATCGCGCGCGAGAAGCGACACGGTGAGATCCAGCTCATCGCTGTAGTACGTTCCCGCGATCCGCGCCAACTGGTCGTTGCGGCGACGCGCCGTCGCCGCGCTGTCGGTCGGCGCCGTGAACGTGCCACTCGCGTACGGGCCTGACTCGGATCCGAACATTCCGGTCGTCGAGGGCGGCGCCGCTGGGCGAACGCCGAGCACCAGCGTTCCCACCTGTTCGGCGAGGCTTGGCGAGACCGCGGAACTGTTGCACAGCGTGAGCACGCCCACGTTGACATCGGGAAAGCGCAGAAGCTCGCTGCGATAGCCGCCGTAAGCCCCGCTGTGCGCGATCGTCTTCATGCCGCGGAGTTCGCCGACGGTGAGCGCAAGGCCGTACGGGATCGACTGACCGTTGTTGAGACGGCCGGGCGCGGTCATCTGCGCGATTGCCGCCGCTCCGCCAACCACGGGGCTCGCGAAGTTCGCGTCCCATTTTGCGAGATCTCGCAACGTCGTGTACACGCCGGCATCGCCGACGACGTCGCTCTGCGGATTGGTCTGAACGACGCCGTGTTCCGTCGACTCGTAGCCGATCGCGCGATTCGGGATCGTCTCACGATGGTCGTCGCGGAACTCGGTGCTCGTCATGCCGAGCGGGCCGAAGATGCGCCGCTGGGCAAAGTCGCGCAGCGATTCGCCGGACGCACGCTTGACGACGATGGCGAGCAGCGCATACCCGGTGTTGCTGTAGAGGAACTCGTCGCCGGGGGTGAAGTTGAGCGTTTTCTGACGCCGCATCATGTCGATGAACTGGCGCTCCGTCAGTTCGCCGTCGACGGGCCAGCCAGACACCGCGAGCAGGGTGACGTAGTCGCGGAGTCCGCTCGTGTGATGGAGCAGTTGGCGGAGCGTGATCGGGGCGGTTACCGCCGGCAACTCCGGGATCCAGCGCCGCACCGAATCGTCGAGCGAGAGCCGGCCGTCCTGCGCGAGCAGCACGATGCTCATCGCGGTGAACTGCTTGGAGAGCGAGGCCACGTAGAAGCGCGTCTCATCGGAGAGCGGCACCCCGCGGGCGAGGTCCGCCATTCCCGCCGATCGGTCGAGGACGAGCTTGCCGTCGCGCGTGACACCGACGACACAGCCGGGCATCCGAGCGCTGGCGTATGGCGCCAGCAGAGAGTCGACCCAGCGCGAGGCGGAATCGAACGGCGCCTGCGCCAGTGCCGGCGCCGCGACGAGGCATGCGAGCAGTCCAACCCGACCGATCATCCGTTACCTCCTCCAATAACGTCTCCTCGAGACACGATGCTGTCCAGCAACCGTGCCAGGAAACGTGGCGGCGAGTTTCGAGCACGGTGGCGCTCGGCTTGCACAGGTCCGGCGTGCACCCAAGGACGGGCGTCGCGCCCCCCGGAGCACATGGCTGAAATCCGCGTCGAACCGAAGCGCCACAACTGGGCGAAGACCGTGGCGGTGATTCTGACCCTGTTGATCGCGGGTGGGATCGCCTACTACCTGCTTTACTATCGAAACGGCGGATTCTGATCCAGGTTTCGTCGCCGTCGTCGAGGAGTGGATCATGGAACGCAACGATCGGGACGGGCGTGACGCGGCGGGCATCGGCCCCTACGCACGCGAACGCGAGACGCTGACGCCGCTCAGCGCGCTGGAATCCTGGACGGTGTCGGACGGTGAGCCCGACATTCGCGGCTGGGAGGTCCGCACCGTGAGCGGACGGCAGCTCGGCTCCGTGGCGGATCTGCTCATCGACCAGGCCGCCGGCGAGGTCGTGCTGCTCGACATCGACCTTCCAGGCACCGACCGGCATACGTACGTGCCCATTCGCGTCGCGGCGCTGGACCGCACACGTCGCATCGTCCTCATGGATTCGGCCGACATTCCCTCGGGCGGCACAACGCGCGGACCGGCACGCCGCGCCGACGACGGACGACCGACGACGTCCGGCACGGTGCGCTATCCCGTCGCCGACCGCGAGGTCGACCCTGGCCATGGTGGTCTGGCTGACGCCGCGCCACCGCCCCCAAAGCGTACCGCGGCGACCGTCGAGCCAAGCTCGGAGCGGCGGTACGCCGACCGGCGACGCATCGATCGCATCAGCACCGACTTGTAAGCATTGCATCGGCGTCGTGCGAGGTGCGGTCACGACGCTGAAACAGGAATCGCGTGCCCGGCGTACGGGGCGAGTCGGCGTCCTCCGTCAACTCACCCGGCAGGTTCGGCATGCGCTCCCTCCTCCGCGACATCCGCTACGGGATTCGGAGTTTACTCAAGAATCCCGGCGTCGCCATCGTCGCGACCCTCGCGCTCACGCTCGGCATCGGTCTCACGACGACGATGTTCAGCATCGTCTACGGCGCCCTGCTGAAGGGGCTGCCCTACCCTGACGGCGACCGCGTCATGGTCATCAGGCGTGCGAATCCAGCGCGCGCCATCGAGGACTCCGACCTTCCCATTCAGGACTACTTCGACTTCAAGGCCCAGCAGCATTCGTTCAATGGGCTCGCGGCGACGACGTCGGGAACCGTCTTCGTCAGCGGCGATGAAAGGGCCGAGCGCTTTCAGGGTTCGTGGATCACCGCGAATGCGTTCAGCGTGCTGGGCGTGCGCCCGGTCCTCGGGCGCGAGTTCCGGGCGGGCGAGGACACGCCGCAGGGCGCAAAGGTCGCGATCCTCGCGTACGGCACCTGGAAGGAGCGGTACAACGGCGATCCAGCGATCGTCGGCCGCATCATTCGAGTGAATGGCGTCCCGACGACCGTCGTCGGCGTGATGCCCGACCGATTTGCCTTTCCCAATAACGATAAGATCTGGCTGCCGTTGCAGACCGATCCGCTGGCGACCAAGCGCGGCCAGGGACAGTTCCTCTCGGTTTTCGGAAAGGTCAAGCCTGATGTCACCGTCGACGGCGCCGCGGTGGACGTCGGCACGATCGCCAAGCGCCTCGCCGCCGAATATCCCGAGTCAAACGAGGGGTTCGTCGCCAGCATTCAGCCGTTCACGGATTCCTACATGGGCAAGGAGCCGCGCCAACTGCTGGTGACCATGCAGGGCGCGGTGTTCTTCGTGCTGCTCATCGCATGCGCGAACGTCGCCAACCTGCTGCTCGACCGCGCCGCGCATCGCACGAAGGAAGTCGGCATCCGCACGGCACTCGGCGCGTCGCGCGCGGCCGTCGTGCGGCAATTCCTCGCCGAAGCGCTCGTGCTGTCGAGTGCCGCCACCGTGCTCGGCGTCGTGATCGCCCATTTCGGCGTCGACCTCTTCAACCGGGCGATCGCGTCGCAGGAGGTCCCGTTCTTCATCGACATCCGCTTGCACCCGCAGGTGTTGCTATTCACGATCGGCATCGCGGCGCTCACCACGCTCATCGCCGGCGCGATTCCGGCGATTCAATCGTCGCGCGCCGACATCAACGAAATTCTAAAGGATGAGTCGCGCGGCGCGTCGAGCTTCCGCATCGGACGCATCAGCAAGGCGCTCGTGATCTTCGAGATCGCGCTATCGTGCGGCCTCCTCGTCGCTGCGGGATTGATGATCAAGAGCGTCGCGAAGATGCGAACGATGGACCCCGGCTTCGTCGGCGCCGACGTCATCACCGCGCGGATCGGCTTCCCCGCCGGCTACACCGATAGCATCGCGCAATGGCAGTTCTTCGATCAGGCCGTCGAGCGACTTGCCGCGCTGCCTGGTGTTCGCTCGGCCGCCATTGCGTCTGGCTTGCCTGCCGCGCGGCAGGGCTTCAACGGAACGTCGTTCGCCATCGAAGGGCAGACGTATCTCAAGGAGAAGGACTACCCCGGCACTCGATTCGCGTCGGTCACGCCGGATTTCTTCAAGACGCTCACCGTTCCGACGTTGCAAGGACGCATCTTCACGAGTGCTGATCGCGCGGGGTCGCTGCCCGTCGTCGTCGCGACCCAGGGCTTCGTGGACAAGTTCTTCAAGGGCGTGAATCCCATCGGGCGACGCATTCGCCTCGGCGGACCGAATGGCACGGCGCCCTGGGCGACCATCGTCGGGGTCGTCGGCAATGTGTTCACCGGCGGGCAGGAGACGCCAATGGCGCCGACCGTCTTTCAACCGTTCGCGCAGGCGCGAGTGAACTTCGTCTACGTTGCCGCGAAGACGTCGGGGCCGCCGCTGTTGCTCAGCCGTCCGTTGCGCGAAGCGGTGGCGACGCTCAACGCCGACATTCCGCTCTACTGGGTCGAAACGCTCGACGACGCCTCGTCGCAAGCGCTGTGGTTCGTGCGCGTGTTTGGCACGATGTTCATGATCTTCGGTCTCGTCGCGCTCTTTCTTGCTTCGGTCGGGCTGTATGCGGTGATGTCGTTCTCCGTGAGTCGGCGCACGCGCGAAGTTGGGATTCGTATGGCGCTTGGCGCGCAGGCGCGCGACGTCGTGCGCATGATTTTCGGACAGGGCTTGCTGCAGTTGACCGTCGGCATGCTCGCCGGCCTCGCGCTCGCGTTCGCCATCTCGCAGGTGATGACCGTCGTGCTGTTCCAGGTCGAGCCGCACGATCCGACGATCTTCACCGGCGTTGCCGCAGTGCTCGTCGCCGTCGGGTGGCTCGCGTGTCTGATTCCGGCGCGTCGCGCGACGCGGGTCGATCCATTGGTCGCGTTGCGCAGTGATTGACGCTCGTTGCGTACGACGTATTCGATCGTCTGCATCGTGGCGAGCGAGTTGACTCGCGGCGGCACCACGTCTAGGTTAACGGCCATGTCGAACCGCGCGAACAATAATTGCCAGAGTAATTCGAATAATCGGAGCTCCTCCCGGAGATCTGGCTGAGCGCGCACGGTATGACCTGAATGACGCGGCCCGCCAGATCGATCGGCGGGCCTTTTTGTTGAGCAGGGCTGGTGCAAGTGATGGGGCGTAGGTCAATGGCAGACCACCCGACTGTTAATCGGGATGTTGCAGGTTCGAGTCCTGCCGCCCCAGTACGTTGTGACATAAGCAGTTGCATGATCGTGAGAGGTTATTGCGCGATCGCAATCGTGGAAGGTTTCGTGGAAGTCGCGCCGATATGGGCCCGGAGCGTCTTCGCGTCCTCGAGCAGGAACTGCGTGACCTCGTGCGCTTCGTAGAGGTCGGTGACGTCCCTGGCGCCATGGCCGTGTAGAGCCGGCGCCGCGTGCGAGGGATCTTCGCGAGCTCGAGCCACTTCACGTACGCGCGGCGAAGGTCGTGCGGAGTGATCTGTGCGCCCGGCCGTCCCTTTCGCAACGCCCAGACCGTCGTCGGCCAATCGCTGGTGCCTCGTCGCCGATCATCCGTGGCGAGAGCAACACCGACGTCGGCAGCTCCAAGCCCTCGCGAGAAAGGACCGAGCGGCTCGGGCCAGCGGCAGTCGGCCGGCGGGGGGCACCGGCGGCCTCGCTCCGTTCGACCACCGCTGCCCCCGGCACTCTTCACTGATACCAATATCATAGAACTTCGTCCCACCCAACACCAATCACTCAAAAGACTAGAACGAGCCATGCGAATAAATGCGCACGGCTCGTTCTAGTTTGGCGGCAGTCTGAGCTTTTGGCGGAACCCTCACACCTCACCGTTCAGCATGATGTAGCCGGAGATGCCCCGCGACGCCGCCGGGAGTCAATCGGTTGACTTTGACTTTGACGGCTTGGTTTCGGCGCGCGCGAAAATTTTTTGGGTTTTCACTTTTCCTAAGCCTTCCACGCCGATATCGATCGCGTCGGCCTTGTGAACTAGCGCGAGCATCCGAGTTCCAACCGCCTTCGCCGATGCTGGAGTCGAGGACGATGCCACGTGTCCGCCCGTATACGAGAGGCGGTGTGCTTTCGCAGGATTCCTTCCAAAACGCTCAACTGACTTTGCTGCTAGTTGAAGTCCGAATGCCATGTCGTCGCCTGTCGCATCTTCCGGAAGAAGCAAGATCGGCTCACCGCCGTCGCTCGGGCGCCGCATGACTACTGCCCGAACGTTAGGGGGGAGCGAGCGAACGAGGGACACGGTAACGAGCACTTGGTCGCGAAGCGCCTTCTGTGTAGCGGCGATCTGGTCCCTGTTTGTGTTCTGAGATGCGGCAAGGCGGAGGCTGCCGAGCTCTTCAAGCAGCGGACGCACTCTAGGATCATCGGAGCCGAACATCCGAGACTTGTCATGGAAGGCCTTCCGCGCTTCATCGCGCTTAGCCTCGGGGACGAAAGCCAGAATGTCCTCGATAATCTCCGTTTCGGTTCGCTCAGATGGATTCATCATGCTTCTGGCGCTATTCGGCGCGGACGTCAAGGGTGAACGACTGTCGGCACAAGCTCCGGCGCCAAGCAGACAGACTGATAGGGCAATGCGGAATGCGCGGGTCATCGATTTCTTCCTGTGAATGGGTTGGCGGCAATGATCGGCTCAAAACGATTCGCCGCTTACGTTTCCCACTCGCCTTCGCACCATTCGTCAAGCACTATCTCGTGGTAGTACCAGTCTTCATCATACCACCAATAGATGAGTTGGTAGCAATCGTCACCTTCGCCGCCGCCACCTGTGTACGTTCCGTCGGTTTCCGGAGCAGTGCCCTGCGGAAACGCCTCGCCGATCCACCCGCCCGCGAACCAAGCGTGGTATTCATAGCCAATCGCGAAGAATCCATTCACCCGACGTTCGCAGTACACCTCAACTGCCGGGTGATGCGTCGGCGAATCCCAGACCCATGTATCGCCTTGGTAGGTTGTCGTTAGTGGGCTCGGCTTATACCAGGCATACCCGAAGGGTGCGCTATGGACCTCTTTTGATGTCGCCTGGACCAAAAACGGAACTTCGTCTCCTGCAGGCAGGTTCCATCGCTTCAGCCAAAAAGTCTCGAAGAAATCGTTGCTCCACCAGACGATGTTAGGGAATGATGCTGGGCACTCGGTGAGAAACCACGGACCGACTTCCTCGTCGACCGTCGGGCATAGTGCGCGTTGAGTCTTGCCGGTGCTAATAGCGGCAGGCACGCTATCAGTACCCCTCCGATCACCCATGGCAGTCGCTTCATTCAGCCCACCCGTGTGAGAGTTATGAAACTCACAAATGTAAACGACCGTGCTACCATATATCGATGGCCATATCCGCACAATAGTGCAATTGCGCGATCTTCCAATTCGATTCGAGGGTCTTCTCCCGATCGAGTGGGTGAATTTGATGAGGGATCTGAGATAGGTCAGAGGAGTCCGGGGGTATCGACAGGCTTGCGGCCGCGAGCGAGCCGTGCATCATGGGCGTATGGCCAAACGACGACGCCCGCGCCGCTTGTTGGACCTGTACCGGTTCCCTGGCTTTCGGCCCCGCCCGACAGTCACCGGCATCTTCGGTGATCCGGGCGCCCGGGTCATCACGCTGACTCGGCACTCAAAAAAACATGCTGCGGGACCTGCGGACTGGGGCACGCGACGTGGTACGATCGAAAGGCGCGGCGGGTGCGCGATCTCTCGTGCGGCGATCGCCGGATCTATCTGGATCTTGAGATTCGCCGCGTCGCCTGCCGCCGGTGCGGCACGGTGAAGCAGGAGCGCCTGGAGTTCCTCGCCGATTCACCGTTTTACACCAAGCGGTTCGCCTTCTTCGTTGGACGCCGATGCCGGGCCTCGTCGATCCAAGATGTGGCGCGAGGAACGCACCTCAATTGGAAGATGGTCAAGGCACTCGAGATGCAGTACATGCACGAGCAACTGCGCCGGGCAGGAGCGCCACGGCCGCGCGTCATCGGCCTGGACGAAGTCTCGATTCGCAAAGGCCACAGTTATCGGATCGTGGTCAGCGACTTGGAACGCCACCGACCGATTTGGTTTGGCGGGTGGGACGCTCCGAGCTCAGTTTGAACACCTTCTTCACCGAGCTCGGGCCGCGGAAGAGCGCGCGGATCCAGCTGGGCGTGATGGACATGTGGAAAGCGTCCGAAACCTCGACCCGCCGCCATGCGCCGTCCGCCAAGATTCTGTTCGACAAATTCCACGTCCTGCGACATCTCGGCGAGGCGCTCGACACGGTGCGGAAGAGCGAATACAAACGACTCAGCGGGCGCGATCGGCGCTTCATCAAGGGGCAGAAGTACGCGCTGCTAGCGCATCGCGAGAATCTCACGCTCGAAGGTCGCCAAGGCCTGCGGTTGCTCCTCCGGGCGAACAAACGGCACCACATCGCCTATGTGCTCAAAGAATCCTTCAGCCAGTTGTGGGACTACCAACGCGAGGGCTGGGCGCGTCGCTTCTTCGAGCAATGGCGGGCCGCACTCAAGTGGCAGCGGTTGCCCCCGTACGAGCAGTTTGCCGCGATGATCGAACGGCATTGGGACGGGATCGCCGCGTACTGCGCGCCCGAGAACAAAGTGTCGTTGGGGTTTGTCGAGGGCCTCAACAACAAGATCCACGTCCTGCAACGCCGCGCCTACGGCCTCCGTGATCCCGAGTACCTTCGTCTCAAGGTTCTCACCTGCATGCTGCCGGAAATCTGACAATGCTCACAGATTTCACCCACTCAGTTGGGAGAAGACCCCAATTTTCGATATATCATGCGCACCCATCGGGCATTCAGGGAGGGGCGAAATAGCCGCGCCGCTCACCAGCGATAGTGCGCGAACGCTTTCACGGACCTCAATCTCGCGCGAACGCCGCCGCCGCTTCCTTCTCCAGATCGAGATATATGTCATCGCCCACGTCGATCGCGACGCCGAGAATCGTCCCATCCGTGAACTCGTTCGGCGCCGTGTATTCCTCGCTCACTTGATCCTCGCTGTCGTAGCCGACACAAAGCCCGTCTCCGGACAGCGAGAAGTGGCCTGGCTGCGTCTTCATCGGCCCCTCGCCAACGACCTTGTCGTCGACGTACAACTGCGCCTTCCCGATCGACTCGCCGAACTGCCCCGACTTCTCCCGGACGAACGCCACACCGAGCGTGTGCTTGCCGGGTTGCAGTACGTCCGACACCAGCTTCTGCTCCGGCTTGATGCCGAGGAAGTTGTAGACGTAATGGAGCTTGCGATCCTTGATGAACAGCGCGTGCCCGCCGAAGCGCGACCCGTGCGCGAAGATGACCCCCGACGTGTCCGATGTCGTCGTCACGTCCGCGATGATCTTGTACGACCGCCCGCGAATGTTCGCGCCGACAGATTCGGGCACGGGCGACGTGTGCGGGAAGTACACGAACCGCGTCCGCTTCCCTTCGGTGGTCGGATGCTGAATGGTGAGGAGCTCGACCGCGGTGCGATCGTCCAGCGGCAGCACGAAATTCTCGTCCGCCGCCTTGAACCACGCGTCGATCAGCTCCTTGAGCTTCTCGGGCTGCTGATCGGCGAGATTCGTCGACTCCGATCGATCCTCGTCGACGCGATACAACTCCCACTTGTCCTGATCGAAATGCCCGACGCCGCTGATCGGCGCATGCATCGCGGCGGCCTTCCATCCGTCCTTCCACATGCCGCGCGTGCCGAGCATGGCGTAGTACTGCTCCGTCTTGTGCGTCCTGGCGTCCGCGTCGTCGAACGTGTAGCGCATCGAGACGCCGTTGAGCGGATACTGTTTGACGCCGCGATACGTCTTCGGCATCTCGAGCCCGACTACGTCGAGAATCGTCGGCACGATGTCGGTCGAGTGATGGTACTGATGCCGCACTTCGCCTTTCGCCTTGATCCCCTTCGGCCAGTGGATCACGAGTGGATCGCACGTGCCGCCGGCGTACTGTGAGTACCGCTTGAACATCTGGAACGGCGTGCTGAAGGCGGTCGCCCAGCCGGTCGGATAGTGGTTGTACGTCTGCTCCGATCCGAGGACGTCGAGGTATTGCAGATTCTCCTCGAGATCGTCCGGATAGCCGTTGAAGAACTTGTTCTCGTTCACCGACCCGTTCGGCGTGCCTTCACCTGACGCGCCGTTGTCGGCGCAATAGAAGATGAGGGTGTTCTCCATCTGGTTGGTGTGCTCGAGGAACTCGATGAGGCGCCCGACCTGCGCATCGGTGTACTCCGAGAAGCCGGCGTACACCTCGGCCATCCGCGAGAAGAGCTTCTTCTCGTCGTCGTTGAGGGAATCCCACGGACGAACCATATCCGCCGGCGCGGTCTTCGCGACGTCCTCGGGCATCGGATTGATTGGCGTGAGCTTCGTGCCCTCGGGCATGATTCCCTTCTCGATCATGTTCTTCAGTGCCCACTCGCGATACGCCTCGTAGCCGTCGTCGAACTTGCCCTTGTACTTGTCGGCGTACTCCTTGGGCGAGTGATGCGGCGCGTGGTTCGCGCCCGGGCAGAACCACATGAACCACGGCTTCGACGGGTTCGACGAACGCTGATCGCGCAGCATCCTCAGCGCTTGATCGGCAAGATCCTTCGACAGGTGGTAGCCGTCCTTCACCGAATACGGCTGCTCGACGAAGTGATTGTCCTCGACGAGATCAGGGTGCCAATTGTTCGTCTCGCCACCGAGAAAGCCGTAGAAGCGATCGAAACCCTTCTGCAGCGGCCATTCGGATTTGCTGCCGCCGCTCGAGATGTCCTCGGTCGGAACGTTGTGATTCTTGCCGAGCCAGAAGGTGCTGTACCCGTTGTCCTGGAGCACCTGGCCGATCGTCGCGCACTCGGCCGGCAGGCGACCTGCCGCGCCGGGGAATCCGTCCGTCGCCTCGGTGATGGAGGCGCACCGATTTACATGATGGTTGCGGCCAGTCAGGAAGGTCGAGCGCGTCGGCGAGCAGAGTGCCGTCGTGTGCCACTGCGAGTAGCGGAGGCCGCCGTCCGCGAGCTTCTGGAGCGTCGGCATGTTGATCCGTCCGCCGAACGGCGACCAGGCGGCGAGCCCGGTATCGTCGTACAACACGATCAGGACGTTCGGCGCGCCCTTGGGGGCCTCCTTCAACGTGTACGGCGTCCAATCAGGCTTCGAGTCTCGCACGTCGAGCTTGATCGTCCCATTGAACTTTTTCGCCATGCGACCTCCGCGCCGCGCGTTGGCGGCCGCCGTCGTCGAGTGTACGTCACACGCGAACGCCGTCGTCCGCGGATGCGCAATCAACCGCCGAGGGCGGCGCGACGACATACGACGAAAGCCAACAATGGCCGGGCTCGCACCGGAAACGCCGGACGTTCCGCTGGGCCGAGACCTGAGACCTGTGACCCGAGACCTCGCTAGCCGGAGGGAGTAGTCGGCCGATTACGCGGGACCTTCTCCCGCGTCAGACAGTCTTGAGCTGTCCTTCCAGGTATCCCAGCACGCCCAGCACGATCGGCACGGCGACGAGCACGACGGACACCGCCACCCTCAACCAGCGGTAGTGCAATCGCGCGGATACGTCGGGGAGCACGGCCGATAACAACAATGCGACGCCGATCAGCGTCGCATCGAGAAACAGTCCGAGAATGAGGCCGGACGCCGTGCTCCACAGCAGGATGGACGCACGCATGGCAGCGCCGGAACCGCTAGGGCTTGATGTGGATCGGCGCGCCGGTCGGAATCGCGTTCCAGATCTCTTCGATCTCCTTGTCGGTCACCGCGATGCAGCCTTCCGTCCAGTCGAACTTCAGATGGTCGGCGCCGACGCTGGCGAAGGCTGGTGGAAGACCATGGATCATGATGTCGCCGCCCGGCGAGAAGCCGAGCGCGTTCGCCCGCGCGGTGTGCAGCGCGTCGGGATAGGAGATGTGCAGCGCCTTGTGATACTTGCTCTGCGGGTTCTTGAAGTCGATGTAGTAGAACCCTTCAGGCGTCCGGTTGTCTCCCTTCCGAATCTTGTCGCCCTTCGGCTGCTTCCCGAGCGCGACCTGATACGTCCGGACGGCGGTCCCGCCCGAGAACAGCGTCATCGTGCGCTTCCCCTTCTCCACGACGATGCTGTCGGCAACGACCGAGCTTTTCAGGCCAACGGTCGGCGTCCGGCTGATGGTCGGCGTGATCTTCGAGAAAATCGACGTCGTGTCGCGCGGTCCAGCGATCAGGAGAGCAGCGGCGCCAAGCAGCAGGATCATGATTTCGGCAGGACTGAGCCAGGGGACCCTGGCACGAGGAGGGATGTCGACAACGGACTGCCAAACGACGCACAATATAGGAGAGCCGTCACGTGCTCGGCTATACCCAACAGTATCGGCTCGAGTTCACCCACCGGCAGGATGTCCGCGAACGACGATCTCGACCGTACGGATGACCCGGCGACTATCCGAGCCCGGGATATTCCGACCATGGCACTCCCCCAACTACTTCACACGGCGGCCGCCGATCGCCACCTACTGACTGACATCAGCGGACACCGATTCCTGCGTCGCGTCGGCGCCGTATCTCTCGGACACGGCGTCGGCAACGACCCTACAAATTCAATCAGTATACCAGCGCAGCATTCTTCAAGGCCCCGGTGATCGTCGGCGCCCTTCACTTTCGTGCTCTGCACTCATGCCCGAACACCTGACGCAGACGGTCGACATCGAAACGCCCGAGCTCGTGGTCGTGTCGTACACGATCGCCGGATTGGGGTCGCGCGTGCTCGCCGCGCTCATCGACCTGGCCGTGTGCTTCGGACTGCTGCTCGGAACCGCGGCCGTCCTCTCCGCGATCGACTCGAAGGACAACCGCCCGGGCCTCGGCTCGCCGATGTCGGGCGCCTGGGCGACGGCCATTCTCGTCCTCGTTCAGTTCGTCGTCATCTGGGGCTACTACCTGCTCTGCGAGGGGTTGTTCGACGGACGCACGGCCGGCAAGCGCGCGCTCGGTCTCCGCACCGTGCGCGACGGCGGATACTCGGTCGGCTTCTCGGCGTCCGCCGTGCGGAATCTCATGCGCTTCGTCGATATGCAGCCGGTCTTCACCTACTTCATCGGGATCGGCGCGATCGCCGCGTCGCGCTCAGGCAAGCGACTGGGCGACATGGTGGCCGGCACCATCGTCGTCCGCGAGACGATGGTTCGTCAACCAGCGAGCGTCTCGGTGCCGTCGGCGAGCAAGGTGGAGGAGCGAGCCGTAGCGCGCCTGAACGACGAGGAGTTCCAACTGCTGACGCGATGGGCGGACCGCCAGCGGTCGCTCGACGCGGACCGACGCGCCGCGTTGACCTCACGCGTCGTCGGACGACTCGCCAGCACGCTCGACGAGAGCGGTCTCCCGCGCGACGCCGCCGGCTTGCGGGCGCTCGAGGAACGCGAACGGCGCGCCCGAGCGACCGGTTCAGCGGATCGCGGTGCGACCGGCGCCAGCCGCGAGCGCTACGCGATCATCGCCGCGCAATCGCCGCGATGGATCGCATTCGCCGCACAACTCGCTGAGGCCCAGCGCCGCGGACTCGCGTCGCTCGGCGAAGCCGGCGTGCGTGCGTTCGTCGCCGAGTATCGGGCGTTGTCCACGGATCTCGCGCGGCTACGCACGGCGGCGCATGGCAAGTCGAACGAAGAGCTCTTCTATCTCGGGCGGCTGGTCGCCGGCGCGCACAACCTTCTCTATCGCGACCGAAAGAGCACGCTCAGAGAGTTGCTTCGCTTCGTGGCGATCGAGGTGCCCACCGAGGTGCGCAGGTCATTTCGGCCGATCGTGCTCGCGGCGGCGTTTCTCTTCATTCCGGCGATCATCGCGTACACCGCGGTGGTGCGCGACCCGGCGGTGGCGGGCGTCTTCCTCCCCGTGAGCATGCTCGATCGCGCCGAATCGGGCGTGTCTCGCGCGAAGACCGGCGACGGCTACATCGACGACCCGCAGGTGTTTCGTCCGGTGCTCGCGAGCCAGATCATCGCGAACAACGTCCAGGTGACGATCGCGACGTTCGCCGCCGGCATCACCGCCGGGCTCGGGACGGTGTTTCTCCTGGTGTTGAACGGCACGTCGATCGGCGGCGTTTTTGGGCTCTACGCGGCGAAGGGGATCGGCGCGCTGCTCCTCGCGTTCGTCGCGCCCCATGGTGTGCTCGAGCTGAGTGCGATCTGCATCGCGGCGGGGGGCGGACTGCTCATCGCCGCGGCGCTGCTCATCCCCGGCCGTCGCACGCGCCGTCGCGCGCTGGCGGAGAACAGCGGCCGTGCAATGCGACTCCTCGCGGCGTCGACGCTGCTGCTCCTCGTCGCGGGATCGATCGAAGGCATGATCTCGCCGATCCCCTACTGGCCGCTGTCGCTCAAGCTGATCGTATCCGCCCTGACCGCGGTGCTGCTGGTCGTGTATCTGCGCGGCGGCGTGGGATCAGAGCAGCCCGCGAGCCTTGATCTCGAGGTAGCGATTGACGACCGACGCCGCCATGCGAGCGGCGTCGATGTCGATCACGGTGAGGCCGGCGGCGCGCAGACGCGCGAGCGCTTCCTCTCGCTCGCGGATTAGTTCCTCGGCGGCGGCGCTGCGGTACAGCGCGGCCGATCCCGCGCTGGTCGGGCGCGCGGCGGCGACGAGCGCCTCATTCTGGATCGCGACGACCACGAAGAGGTGGCGCTGCGCCGCGCGCTTCGCCTGCGCGAGGAACGACTGCGCGGCTCGCGAGTCGACGACGTCGGTGAACAGGATGAGCAGCGCGCGCCGCCGCTGGCGCGCGGCCAGAACGCGAAACGCCGAGGCGTAATCCGGCTCAGTGAGCGACGCGTCGAGGCCGCTGAGCGACGCGCGAAGACCGCGCAGCGCGGAAAGGCCCTTCAACGGCGGCACGTACGCGCGCACCTCGTCGTCGAACGCGAGCAGCCCCACGCGATCCCCGCTGGCGGCCGCGACGTCGCACACCACGAGCGCGGCGGACAGCACTTGCTCGAAGCGACTGTATCGCCCCGCCAGTTGAGTCATGGCGCGCCCGCAATCCACCATCAGGACCACCGCCTGCGAACGCTCGATCGTCTGCTCACGCACGGTGAGCTGGCCGTGGCGCGCGCTGGCCTTCCAGTCGACGAGCCGCGGATCGTCACCCGGCACGTAGTCGCGAAGGCCGGCGAAGGCTGTGCCCTCGCCGCGCTGCCTGAGCGCGCGCACCCCGGCGTCGCTGGCGCGGTTCTGCATCGCGAGGAGCCGCAGCCGACGCACATTCGAGAGCGATGGAACCACGGTCGTCTCGGCGAAGATCTCGAGCGAAACGAGCCGCGCCATGAGGCCGAGCGAAGTCTCCAGTCGAAGCGCCGCGGGGCCGAATCGGTGGCGCCCGCGCCGTTCGCCGACGGCGTCGACGCGGAGTTCCATCGTCCGCCCGGGTTCGAGCGCGAAGCTCCCGCGTTCGACGTTTGCCGTGACGCCGTTCGGGATCGCGTCGTAGAAGCGCGCGGACACGGCACGCGGGGCCGCGGACGCGATCTCATATGAGATCTCATAATGGTCACCGAGGCCCATGCGCTCGGGCACCGCGCGGTCGACCGTGATGTCGTCGCGCACGGGCAGCCGAAGCGCATCGACGATCGCTCCCAGCACGACGCCACCCAGCGCGACCGGCGCGACAAGCGCGCCGACGTCCCCCGGCAGAAGCCAGAGCAGTGCGACGACGGCGACCAGCATGCCGAGGCGACGCGTGGGGTAGATGGACCACCCGTGACCACGGCGACGCCACCAGGCGACGATGCGGTCGCGCATCACTTCGGGGCGGCGATCCGGTCGAGGACCGCCGCGAGCACGTCGTCGGCGCTGCGTCCTTCCACCTCGAGCTCGGGGGCGAGCGTCACGCGATGCCGGAGGACCGCCGGGGCTCGCGCTTTCACGTCGTCAGGAACCACGTAGTCGCGTCCCTCGAGCACGGCGCCGGCGCGCGCTGCGCGCATCAACGCAACGCTGGCGCGGGGCGACGCTCCCAACGTGAGCCCCGGATCATCGCGGGTCGCGCGCGTGAGCGCGGCGATGTACTCGCGAATCTCCGGCGCGACCCGGACGCCGTCGACCAGCGCGCGAAGTTCGCGCGCCTGTTCGGCCGACATCACTGGCTCGAGGATCGGCCCTCGGGCCTCCGGATCGAAGCCCTGCTCGTGAAGCGCGAGCATCTCCAACTCGGCAGCGGACGGCGGATAGCCGACGACGACCTTCAGCAGAAAGCGGTCGAGCTGCGCTTCGGGGAGCGGGAACGTTCCCTCGTGTTCCACCGGGTTCTGCGTCGCGAGCACGGTGAAGAGCGGATCGAGCGCGTGCGCTCTTCCATCGGCCGTGACCTGCCGCTCCGACATCGCCTCGAGCAGCGCCGACTGCGTCTTGGCCGGCGCGCGGTTGATCTCGTCGGCCAATAAGAGATCCGTGAAGATCGGCCCGGGCTGGAACTCGAAGCCGCGCGCGGGATCGCGATACAGGGCGACGCCAGTCACGTCCGCCGGCATGAGGTCCGGCGTGAACTGGATGCGCCCGAACCGAGTCGACATGGCAGATGCGACCGTGCGCACGAGCAGCGTTTTCGCGGTGCCGGGAACACCTTCGATCAGCGCATGGCCGCGTGCGAGAAAGGCGACGAGCACGTCCTCGATCGCCGCGTCCTGTCCTACGACCCGAGTCGCCACGGCGTCGCGCACGCGGCGGATGATCTCCGAGCCTTCTTGAATCGTTGTCGTCATGCTCGAGCGGAAGGAGTCGTCAGCAGGGCGTGCTCGATCGTGTCGACCGCGTCCGCCACCTGCGCAAATTCGTGCGGTGAAAGCTGCTCGTTCAGCGCCCGCCGCAGGATCGCGACCGATCCCTCGACCGACGGCGCACGGCGCGCAACCGCATCCAGAAAGCCTGCCTCGTCGGCGTCGCGGGCCGTCACGATCACGCGCCCGGCACGTCGCCGCAACCCACTCACCAGCCGCGCCGTGGCGGTCCGCGTGGCGCGCACGTCCTCATACGCCCGCCCGAGCGCGTCCGCGTGCTCGAGCGGCGAGCGTCGCACCACGCGCTCCGTGTCGGCGGGAACGATCGGGCGCGGCGCCGCCGCGAGCAGCAGAACGATCCCCGCGGCGAGCAAGGTGGTGAACATCCGCCCTGACGACGTGTGCGCCAGATAGCCGGCGATCGCACTCACGCTGCCCTCGTGCGCGCCGCGTCCGTGGTGGTATTCGTCGAACACCATCGGCAGCGCGCCGCCGCCCGCGGGACGCAGGTACTCCCACGCGCGGGCGACCGCGAGATCCGCCCCGTACTCACACGTGCGGACCGCACCGTTCGTGAACAGATCCATACTCCCGATCGCCACTACGCGCCCTCTCCCATACGGAAAGCCGATCACCACGCGAATTTGCCCGTCATCGCCGCGCGTCGTCGCGAGCGTCGTGACGGGCCCCGGCGGCGGCCGCAGCCAGACGATCGGATAGACCGTCGGCGGCGTCACGTAGTTCAACAGCCTGGGGCGGCGCGCGCGGCAGTCGACGCCACCGGCCGTCATCAGTTCAGGCTGCATCCGAACGTCCAGCCCAAGGGAATCCGAGATGGCGCTGTTGCCACCGACGGTGAACGCGAGTGCACCGCCACGCCGCACGTTCTCGAGCAGCCGGTGCACCTCGCGGGCACCCAACTCCTCTCGCGGCGCGAGGACGACCTGCGCCGTCGGCCGCTCGGCGATCGAATCCAGCGGTGTGTCGCGTCGCGAGACCACCCAGCCCATGCGTCGCGCGAGCTCGAACGAGATTCGTGCGCCGTCGTTCGCGGCCGAGTAGCTGGTCGCGCCACCGCCGCGCTGCGCGTCCTCCGGCGTGATGAGCGCGACCACGATCGCCAGCGCCGCCAACCCGGCGAGCAGGCGCGTCATAGACCGCCGCGACCCTAGTGGCATCTGGTCAGGCAGCCGTCGGGCGACGACGCGTGGTCACCGAGTCGACGACCGCGTTCGCCTGCGCGGCGAGCCGCTCGAAATCCTCGCGCGACGGCGAATGATGGCCGAACACGGCGCGCTCGAAATCGCGAACGAAGTCGCGGAAGTCGGAGGCCGCCGGCGAATTCGCGCGGCGCAAGGCGCGCGCATAATCGCCCGCCGTCTTCGCTCGATGATACGTGAGCGCCCCCGCGCCCACGAGCGAATCGATCAGCGCCGCGTACAGCACATGACTGGCGTCGGTGAACCGGCCTTCGTCGGCCAGCGACCGGGCGAGTCGCCAGCCATCCTCGCGACCGCCGCCAGGCCCGCCGCGGACGCGGAGCCGCGCGCGACGCTCGGAGGCCCGCCGCTCGATCACGATGCGCGCGATGACGATCGCGACCAGGAGCCCGACGACGACCGCGATCACCGCGCGTGCGTCGGCCGAACCGCGCACCAGGTCGAGCAAATCGCCGAGCTTTCGGGCGATGAACCGCACGAATCGCCCGAGCAGAGATTCGCGCTGCCCGGCGAAGTCATGCTGCGCCGCGATCGCCGCCACGGTGTCATGGACCTGGCGAGGCGTCCACTGCGCCATCACTTCAGCGCGGCCCCTCGAATCCGGGCGCGACCGGGGCCGCCGCGGCGAGATACTCGATGTCGAACCCTTCCCGGCGGATACGAACGTCGTAATACAACAACGTCTCCGTGATACCGGCGATGGGGTAGATGAGCACCGCCACGACGATGTTGAGCAGCGCGCGGAGGATCTGGCCAGGCAGCAAGAGGGAGATGAACGTCGCGCCGAAGGAGACGGCGAAGTTCAGCAGAAACACGAGCGCCATCGTGCCGAGAATGTGCGCGACATGGCCCTTCGTCAGGTTCCACGAACGGTCGAGCGCCCCCATCGGCCCCGCGCCCTCGAGCAGCACCGCCTGCTTGGTGGCGAAGAGGCGCCCGTAGAAGTAGAAGGCGGGAATGATCAGCAGCATCAGACCGATCACGATCACGACGCCCGTCACGAACCCGCTGATGAGGAGCGCGATCAACCCGCCGATCACCGCGCGCACCGCCCGGCCGAGGTCGAGCGGCCGGCCAAGGTAGGCGTCGCTCGCGAGGACGGCCATCAATCCCCCCGCCAGCAGATAAGCCACCATGCTGGCGACGCTCACCACCGCCGCGCGAGTGCCCATCACGAGCACGTCCATCGAGCCGCTCGCCGAGGTCGCGCTGTCGACCGACATCGGGCTGCCGCCGCTGAATGCGACGATCAACAGGAAGGGCACGTAGACCAGCGCCATCCCCGTGATGAAGGGAACGGGCTCGGCGCGATAGAGCTGGAACGCGGCGTCGACGAGCTCCGTCGGCGACCGGGGGCGCAGCGCGATGTTCGGCATGCAGGCGTCGTGAGAGGTGAGGCGGGCGGCCGACCGACATTCCAAAATGCGAAAGCCGGGCAGTTGCGGCTAGTGCCCGCAACCACCCGGCTCCAACATCGCGGTGTAGTGAACGGACTACGCCGCCATGCCGTCCCGCAACACGTCCGCCGTATCGCTCTCGCGAAGCCGCTTGAGCGCCCGGTCCCGCAACTGACGCACGCGCTCGCGCGTGACACCGAGCTCGCGCGCGATCTCCTGCAACGTCATCGGGCGGCTGCCCTCGAGCCCGAAGTACAGCGTCAACACCCGACGATCCCGCGGCGCCAGCACCTCGAGCGCGCGCGCGATCGCGTCGCGGCGGGAGTCGCTCTCGATGCCGCCCGGGAGCACGTCCTCGTCCTCCCCACGATCCAGCACCAGCGTCTCGCCCAGCGTGCGGCCGCCGTCCATCGACGTCAGCGGCTCGTCGAGCGACCGCGTCGGCTGGAGCAGCGCCACCAACCCGCGCGTCACGTCCAGCGACAGGTCCGCGACCGTCGCGATCTCTTCCTCGTACGGCTCGCGCGATAGCTTCTGCCGAAGCACTTCCTGCGCACGCGACACGCGCGACAGATCCGCCGCCCGGTTGAGCGGCACCTGCACGGTCCGGCCCTGGCGCTGCACAGCCGAGTGCAACGCCTGGCGAATCCACCACACCGCGTAGCTGATGAAGTTCACGCCGACGTCCGGATCGTACTTGTCCGCGGCGCGGACCAACCCCGCGTTGGCCTCGCTCACGAGATCACCAAGCGGGACCCCGCGATTCTGATACTGCTTCGCGACCGAGAACGCGAATCGAAGATTCGCTCGAATCAGCTCCGAACGCGCGGCCTCACGCGCCTCGTCGTTCTTCGCGGCGCGCATGCGGCGCGCCAGATCCTTCTGCTGCTGCGCATTGAGCACCGGCTCGCCACGCAGCTCTTCGATATAAAGGTCCAGCAGGTCGCGATCGTCACCCGTCGTATACATCGCTCACCCCCGGCGTCCAGAGACGCCGACCCTGATGTTCATGCACGTGTAAATCATTGAATACGGCCGGAGCGCACAGATGCAGCCCCTTCCGTTTACGCCTCGCGAACTCCTGACCCGACTTCGCCGACGGCCTCTTCCCCGCCACACCGCGGGATTTCCGTCCGTCGCCTGAGCTCGCCCATGTATTCGTCCAGCACGGTCGGTCGAACCCGGTAGTACACGAACTGGCCATCCTTGCGCGACTCGACCAGCCCGGCGCTCGCTAACTCCTTGAGGTGATGCGAGATAGTCGCTTGGCGCACCGGAAAGCACCCACAGAGATGGCGACATCCCATCTCGGACTGCTTTGCGATGTGCTCGAGTATCTCGAATCGACGCGGGTCCGCCAACGCCTTGGCGATCCGCTGGAACTGCTCAACGTCCACGAGTCTGATCCCGCCTCAAGGAAAACGTACGATACATAGATAATCATCTAAATACACAACGCAAGCGTCCGCCGAGGGACTCCCATTGACGTTTCTTGTTCTCACCGGCGACGCCGTCCGTCTACGTTTCGGGAAGGTCTGATATCTGCCTTCCTAGCCGATACTTACACCGTTCCAGCCGTAGCGTCTCACATCCCCCTCTGCCACGAAGCTTCGATGACGAGCCCTGCTGCATCTCGCGCCTCCGCGTCTTCACCGGTCCCCGAGACCAACGGGTTGTCCCGTCTGGTACCGACCCGCCGGCTGACCGACCTCCCGACCTACGTGTTCGCCTGGCTCGACGAGCTCAAGGCCGAAGCACGAGCTCGTGGCGCGCAGCTCATCGATCTCGGCATGGGGAATCCCGATCAACCGACACCGCAGGCGATCGTGGATACGATCCGCGATGCCTACGCCGACCCCAGGAATCACGGTTATCCGCCGTTCGACGGAACGCCGCGCTTCCGCGAGGCGGTCGCCGGCTACATGCACGATCGCTTCGGCGTGGCGGTCGACCAGAATGGCGAAGTCCTTTGCCTCAGCGGCGCGAAGGAAGGCATCGCGCACGCCACCATGGCGTTCGCCGACGAGAACACCGTTTCGCTGGTCCCCGACATCTATTACCCCGTTCACGGCCGCGCGAGCGGCCTCGTCGGCGGCCGGATGCACCTGATGCCGCTGCGCGCTGAACGGGGCTTTCTGCCGGATCTGCGCGCCATCCCGAAGAGCGTGCTGCACGATGCGCGTCTGCTCATTCTGAATTACCCGCACAACCCGACTGGGGCCATCGCTCCGCTCGAGCTGTACGAGGAAGCGGTCGCGCTGTGCCGCAAGTACGGCATCCTGCTCATCTCGGATCTCGCATACAGCGAGTTGACGTTCGACGGCCTCGTCTCGCCGAGTGCGCTCCAGGTGCCTGGCGCCAAGGACGTCGCGCTCGAGTTCCATTCGTTCTCGAAGACGTTCAACATGGCGGGCTCGCGCATCGGGTTCGCGGTCGGCGGTGCGCCGCTCATCGCCGCTCTGCACGCGGTGCGCACGAACATGGGCTACGGCACGCCGACGCCCATCCAGGCCGGCGCCGCCTACGCGCTCGATCATTACAAGGAGCTCGAGGGTCCCACGGTCGCTCGGTACCAGGCCCGCCGCGATGCGGTTCTCGAGGCCTTCCGGTCGCTCGGGTGGCAGGGGCAGCCGTCACACGGCTCGATGTTCGTCTGGCTGCCGCTCCCGAAGGGCTTCACTGCGCAGGACTGGACGAAGCATCTGATCGACGCCGCCGGCGTCGTCGTGACGCCGGGGAACGCATTCGGCCCGGGGGGCGACCGCTTCTTCCGCGTGTCGCTCATCGCCGACCAGCCGGTGTTGGACGAAGCTGTCAGACGCATGCAGGCGGCCGGCATCCGATACACCTGACCCCCACCGTGGGCCGGGGAAAAACCTCCTCGGCCCGCCGGGCTCCATCTGGCGCAGGTAGTGCACTGCTGTGGCCACTACCACACCGCACAAGGAGCCGCGATGCCGAAGCCGAATGACCGCGACCGCGCCGACGAAGACGTCACCTCCCGCGTGTTCGCCGAACGAGACATCGCCGACGGCGAGATCAGAGAAAGCGAAATCATCGAGGTCGACATCCACGAGCGTGCCGCGGCGCGCCAGGATGGCGACGACCCGCTGGGCGTCCCCACTGACGTCGAGGCGGAACAGCCGGTGGTCCGCGCCGACACGCCGGTATCGAGCGATCCTGCCGACGCGATTCCCGTCCCCGTAGCGATGTCGGCGGCGGAGATCGACAAGCGAGCAGAGGCGGTCGAGGTCGTCCGCGGGGTCCGGGAGCCTGAGCCCGAGCCCGATCCCGGCGCCTGAGCGGCTCCCGTTCTGCCGGAGGTACCCCGCCTCAAACCATCGCGCTCTTGATACTTAGCTCGATCGGCCCAATAATGTCGGCGGGGAAACGACCTGACCGGGAGTTCCGAGATGGTTCTCGTCCAGCGAGTAACCGCCGAAGAGAACTTTCAACCCATCCCCGCCGCGCTCGCGTCGGCGGCATCGGCGTATCGTCATGCCTGCCGAGCCGAGGCGGAGCAGTTGAAGCGGATGGGCCAGCTGAATCTCGCGGTCGAGTGGACCGACGAGATGCGCTCGACCGTCCTCGCCACTCGTGAATGCGTGCGAAACGCCGAAGCGGCGCGCGCGGCGCTCCGTGAAGAAATCCAGAGCGTCGTGCGCGCGCTGCGCGAACGGGGGGAGCCGCCCGACGCGGTGGCGCGCCATGCTGAATCGATGATTCAGCTTCTCGAAAGCGCCGGCGGCCCGGATGAGGCGAGCGACCGGGAAACGGAACCCGTCGGTGGGCCCACGAACCACGACTGCCGTGACGACCCGCCGCGCGCCTGATCGGTCGCGGACGGGCCGGCGGCGCCGCGGATCAGATGCGCGCGCGCCAGTCCGCCGTGGATTCCGGCACGAGCCGGGCGCCCCACTGCCCCACCTCGAGGATGTAGTAGTCGCGCCGCGCGGGGTCGCGCGGATCGATCACCTCGTAGTAGGTGGGCTGCGGTTCGACGCGCACGGTGATGCCGTTGCATTCGCCGCCGACGCATTTGACCTGGATCATCGTCGATTCCTGAGTGATCATCTAACTGACCGCCTGTTTCGTGGAGCGGAGCCCCGTGAGAAAGCGTGGGCCGCTCGTTGCCGCCCGTTCGACTGTCCGTGCGATGCTGTCCGGCAAGGACACCGCGCCCCGCGCATGCGCCTCGAGCACGAGGCGGAGCGCGCGCCGCTGGCGATCGAAGGCCGACAGCAGCTGCCGGCTGTCCTCCGGCGACTCGAGCACGCCGTGCACGAGCCGTTCGATCGACCAGGCGTCCCCCGCATCGCCGTTGTTCGAAGTGCAGGCCTCGAAGTTCCAACGCGCACGGTGGTCGTCGCACAAGCCAGCCCGCCCCGATCGAGGTGCGTCCTGGGTGCACGCCACGCAGAGTGCGATGTCACGCAACAGCTCCGCACTCGGAACGAAGGGCATCGTGTGGTCTTCCCCTAGTACTTGTCGTAGGTCTCTCACCAGCGCGTCGTCGCGTGAGGTGCGAGCAATCAGTTGAAGGCGGCGGCGGGCATTTGGCTCGATCATCGGTCCCTCCGGCGCCGCGCTTTTAGTCGCAACGTGTTACTGAATCGAGCGATGTCCGTCTGAATCCGAGGCGGAGAAGACGCATCGCGCGTCACGCCTGACCCACTCAGCGCATGACCATTCCGAACGCACTCGAGAACCTCAACCGACACTGGGCGGTGAAGGTCGTCACGCCGGAGGATCGCGCCACCGCGATCCAGTACGGCATGGCGGTGCTGTCGCGTCTGAGCAGCGCGGCGCCTCCGGCTCCGGCCAACGACGCGCTCCCCGACTACGTGGTGCCCCTGGCCGGCGCCTACGTGATCGCGGCCAGCGAATGGCTCGACTTCGAGGGCGCCGCTTCGCCCGCCGCGGGGCTGACCGAAGAGCAGGACGCGCAGCGCGCCGCGCACATTCAGGCCGGCGCGGATCGCGCCTTCATTCTCACGGCGGCGATGCCCGTGGAGCCGGGCGAACGGGTCGCAGCGCTCTACCGCACGCTGCTTCTTGCCGGCCTCGCGCAGCTCGGAAACAAGCAGACCGAGTTCCGCCTCTGGCTGCGCGCGCATTCCGGCAAACTGTTCCCGACGATCGAGAACGAGTCGCGCTGGGACGTCGTGCTGCTGCGGCGCGTCGCCGAGCTGTGGACGGAAGTGCTGCGTGCCGCGGGGCCGTCGGGGCTCGAGCATGCGATGGAGATCGTCGCGTCGATCCGCGAAGAACGGCCGCTTCGCGAGCCCGCGTTCTTCGCCACCATCGATGCGGCAGACCAGGCGCGCATGCGCTTCTTCGCCTTCACGCTCTTCCACCTGACCGAGGCGGCCACCGAGCTGCTGCTCTTCCGGCTGCACGGTGAGCCGGTGAACGTCGAGGCGCGCCTCTACAGCCATTTCACGCTCGCGCGCGACGCCGCCGGCGGCGACCCGCGACTGGACGCGAGTTTCGATTGGCTCTACGAGGCGTCGCGCCAGGTCGTCGCGCAGCGCACGGCGCAACTCGAGCTGCTCCCCGAGCGTCGCTGAGGCGACGTGATGGCCGGATTCGGCGGCGCTATCCGCGGCCGCCGAGGGCGACGTGCGGTTCACTCGCCGGTCCGCCGGCCGGAGGCGCGAGTCGACACGCGGCGCGCGGTGCCGACGAGCATGCCGCGTCCATCAGGCCCCTTGGCGACCACGACGCGCGTCTGCATGCGACGTAGCGGGAACTCGAGCACGCGCGGCTCCAACGCGCGGAAGCGGCGCGACGCGGGACGTTCGGCCTGGGCGAGGGCATCCTTGACCGGCGCGTCGTCGGCGACCATGAACCACTCGACATCGCCATTGGCGCGCGTGCACCGCACCAGGTAGGCGTCGGACGACCAGAAGCTCTCCCACCGCTCGCCCTCGCACTGCTCGAACGGGAGCGCCGACATCGGGGCCACCTCGAGCGGCTCTTGCGGGGTCGGGCAGGCGACGAGATGCATGAGGTCGAGTTGGGCGTCGAGCGATGGTTCGCGAACGCTGTCTGGAATGCGTCAGCAACAGCGAAGGGACGGCATTCTAGAAAAGCCGGTTCGCCAACGCAATACCCAAGTTTTCCATAAGTCGTTGTCATTACTGTGGATAGCGCATGTTGATCAGTGTCGATAATTCGCTAAGTCGCGCAATGGCTGGCGGTAACGACCTACGGCATGCTGTGGAAAACGAATGTGGACAGCTGTGAAGGACCGGGCCGCGACGCAGCAGAAAATCGTGCGTCGTAGATCACGAATCGGCCACGATTCCTGCCGGATTTGGAGGCAGTTTTTTTGACCGTTTTCACGCCGCCCGGCAGCGCCCTCGAAGGCCGCATTCGCTGTTCACAAACCAAGTCTTTCCACAGAACGTGTGGATAAGGGTGTTGATAGCATCGCGATTGCTCTACCGCTCGGCATGCGACCCATCTGGACAGGCGCCCTGACGTTCGGGCTCGTGAACATCCCCGTGCGACTGCAGTCCGCCGTGCGCGCGCGCGAGAAGGTCAGCTTTCGCCTTCTTCGAAAGGAAGACAAGTCGCCGATCCGCTACGACCGGATCGCGCAGAAGGACGGCGAGAGGGTCGACTGGAAGGACATCGTCAAGGGCTACGAGTACTCGAAGGGCAAGTACGTCGTGCTCGACGACGAGGACTTCAAGGCCGCGGCGATCGAATCGACGAAGACCATCGACATCCTCGATTTCGTCCAGGCCGAGCAGGTCGATCCGCGATACTACGAGACGCCGTACTATCTCCTGCCGCAGAAGGGGGGCGAGAAGGCGTACGCGCTGCTCCGGGAGGCCATCAGAAAGACGGGCACGGTCGGCATCGGGAAGATCACCATGCGCTCCAACTCGCTGCACCTCGCGGGCGTGAAGGTGATCGACGACGCGATGGTGCTCGAGATCATGCGCTTCGCCAACGAGCTGGTGAATCCGGACGAGTTCTCCTTCCCGGACGACAAGGCGGTGCGGCCGCAGGAGCTGCAGATGGCGACGCAGCTCATCGAGAATCTCACATCGGAGTTCGACCCGTCGAAGTACGAGGACGACTACCACGACAACTTGATGAAGATCATCAAGCAGAAGATGAAGGGAAAGAAGATCGAGGTCGAAGAGCCCGAGGAGCCGGAGACGACGCAGGTCGTGGATCTGATCGCGCGCCTGCAGGAGAGCCTCGAGGTGGGCAAGAAGGCGGGGACGGCGCACCATGCGCACCGCGCCCGCACCGGCACCAAGCGAGCCAAGACGGCCAAGCGCGCGACGCGGCGTAAGACGGCATGACGTCGATCACGCCCATGCTCGCCTCGGTGGGAGACGAACTCCCCCGAGGCGACGGATGGGTCTTCGAACCGAAGTACGACGGCGTGCGCGTCCTCGCGTTCGCCGACGGCAAGCGCGTGGCGCTCATCAGTCGCAACGGCATCGACAAGGCCGGGTCCTTCCCGGAGATCGTGGACGCGCTCGGACAACTGCAGGCGCGCGTGCGACGCCCTTTCGTCGTCGACGGCGAGATCGTCGCGATGAACGGCAGGACGCCCCTTCGCTTCCAGGACCTGCAGGGGCGCATGCACGTGAGCGACCGCGCGTCCGTGGCGCTGCGGCGCACCTCGTCACCGACGGCTCTGATGGTCTTCGATCTGCTCGCCGACGGCGGCGCGACCCTCGTGCGAGAACCGTGGGAGGTGCGTCGCGAAGCGCTCGAAGCATTGTTCGCGAAGAGCGGCCCCGCCGAGCGACGCGCCCTGCACCTGAGTCCCGTGACGCGAAATGGCGAGGCACTCCTCGAGAAAGCGCGCGCGAACGGCTGGGAGGGGATCATGGCCAAGCGGGCGGACGCGCCGTACGACGTGGGACGGCGGTCGCGTGCGTGGCTCAAGCTCAAACTCGACAAGACTCAGGAGTTCGTCATCGGCGGATGGACCGAGCCCCGGAACAGCCGCGAATATCTCGGCGCGATCCTCCTCGGCTACTACGACGACGAGGGCCAGCTGATCTACGCCGGCCACACCGGAACCGGGTTCTCGCGCCGAACGCTCGCCGATCTGCACGCGCGGCTGTCGCGTCTGGAACAACCGCGATCGCCGTTCACGACGACGCCCAAGACCAACCAGCCGGCGCACTGGGCTCGCCCGACGCTCGTCGCCGAGATCAAGTTCAACGAATGGACGACCGACGGCCGCCTGCGCCAACCCGTCTTCCTCGGATTGCGCGATGACAAGGCCGCGCGCGACGTCGTGCGTGAGCGGCAGTCGACACATCTCTCATCGCGGCCCCGGTCGCCGAAGCCACCCTCGAAACGAACGCACCATATGGCCACGCAGAAGCGAGCATCCGCACGCGGTACGGCGAAGCGCGCCCCAGCGAAGCGCGCGGCGGCGAAGCGCACGGCGTCCCGATCGAAGCGCCGGCGTACCGCCGACGACGACGGGCGCGCGGCAGCCGAGGTCGCGCCGGGATCAGCGAAGGACATCGCGGCGGCGAAGCGCGCGGTCGCGCAACTCGATGCGATCATCGCCGAGGGCGGCGACGGCGAGCTCGCGCTCCCGACCGGCAGCCTCGAGGTGTCCAATCTGAGCAAGGTCTACTATCCGAGCACGAAGACGACGAAGGGGGATCTGATGCGCTATTACGCGCTGATGTCCCCCGCTCTTCTGCCCGCGATGCGCGACCGCCCTCTCGTGATGAAGCGCTTTCCGAACGGCGTCGGCGGAAAGGCCTTCTACCAGCAGAAGGCACCGCCGACGGCGCCGCCGGCGGTGCGCGTCGAATCGGTGTCGGACACGGATCTGACCACGGCCGATCGGCTCATCGGCGGCGATCTCGCCACACTGTTGTACCTCGTGCAACTCGGCGCCATCTCGGTCGATCCGTGGCATTCGCGCGTGCAGTCGGTGCAGCACGCCGACTATTCGATCGTCGATCTGGATCCGGGGCCGCGCGCCGGCTTCGACGTCGTCGTGGAAGTGGCGCTGGCGGTGAAGAAGGTGCTCGACGACGTTGGGCTCACGGCCGTGGCGAAGACGTCAGGCGCCAGCGGCATTCACATCGTGATGCCGCTCGCGCGGAGCGTGCCGAACGACGGAGCTCGCATCCTCGCCGAGTTCGTCGCGACCACCGTGGCGGAACGCCACCCGCGGATCGCGACCATCGAACGGGCGGTGAAGGCGCGTCCAGCGGGGGTCGTCTACGTGGACTTCCTGCAGAACATTCGCGGAAAGACGGTCGCCGGTGTTTATTCCGTGCGTGCGCAACCGACGGCCACGGTATCGACTCCGCTCGAATGGGACGAACTCACGCCCCAACTCGACCCGACCGTTTTCACGATCGAGACGGTTCCGGAGCGCGTACGCGAGCGCGGCGATCTCTGGGCGCGAGCCATGAAGACTCCGAACAAGCTTGGCCGTCTGCTGAAAGGAGCGAAGGACGCGTGACGTCGGTCGGTCGTGCGCCGCGCCGCGGTGATCCGCTCGCGCGCTTTCTCGCGTATCTCGAGGAGATCGAGCAGGCGCTGGTGCGTCGTGACGCGCTGCGCGTGACGGCGCTGCTCCGCAAGCGCACGGCGACGCACATGCCGCGAGAGGTCCGTGAAGAGCTTCTCATGATCTCGCGTGCGTCGCGCGACAGCCTTCGCGCGCCGATCCAGTTCCTGCGCTTCCAGCATCGCATGCGGCAGCTCGCGCTGGGCGGCGAGCGTTTGCTCACGGCGCAGCAGGAGCTGGAGCTCGACCGCGCCACGGGAACGGTGCGGCGTGACGAGCGCGTCGCCGCCGCACGCGACCGACTCGCGCAGCCGGACGACGACGCGTCCTGACCCGCCGGTCAGCCGCCGACGGCGTCGATCGACTGATTCAGCTCCGAGGTGAGCGTGGCCTCGCCGTTGATGATGGAGCGCCACGAGAGCTCAGGCCCGTTGCGGCGCCCCTTCTCCGTGACCTTCACCCCGTCGGGGCCGATCGCGATCGTATAGGTCTTTCCGTCGATCTCCAGCTCGCGCTTGATCACCTTCTCGAGCTTCGCGGTCATGTGATGCCCTCGTGGTCGCGGTGGTGAATGTCGAAACCGCGGCGGCCGGCGCACCGGGCGCACGCGGTTCGGGTCTACAACCTATCAGCGTTCGGGCCGCAACTCCAACCGGATCGCCGGGGTCTTTCGATTTCGATAGCAGACTTCTCGCACGCACGTTTTCTGTACCGAGCTGATCACGGACGGTCTACTCACAGCGCAGCGACTCCACCGGGTCGATCCGCGTTGCACGCCAGGCCGGGCCGAGCGCCGACGCGAGCGAGACCAGGAACAGCGTCGCGGCGACGGCCGCGAACAACGCGGCATCGTACTCGTCGCCCTCTATGGAGAAGCCGTGCAGCCACAGCACGGTCTTCTTGACGAGATAGAGCCCGATCGCCACGCCGGACAGCACCATGGGATTCCCGTCGCGAATGACCGCGTGGACGATGTCCCTCGATGTCGCGCCGAGCGCGAGGCGAACGCCCAGCTCGCGTTTGCGCTCGTTCACCGAATGGCTCACGATGCCGTAGATGCCGAGCGCCGCCAGTCCGACGGCAAGGACCGCGAACAGCATGAAGAGCGACGCGATGAAGTCATGACTCTGGCGGGTACGAACGATTCCGAGCGACTCCTCGATCGAGCTCGTGCGAAGGAACCACACCAGGTTCGATTTCGGAATGGTGCGACGGAGCGAAACCGGCATTCGCGCCGGATCGGTTCTCGCCCTGACGACCACGCTGACCGTCGTCGCGCGATTCGCCCTGAGGCTCACCGTGTCGGCCATCGGCGCCACGACGAACATGTCGCCCGCCGACACGAACGTCGTGTTCATCATGCGCGACTGGACCTGCTCGACGTTGCTCGTCTGCTCGGCGACGACGCCGACGATGCGGCCCCACGGCGCCCGCGACTCATAGTCGTCGAGCTTGACGCGGAGCCCGACCGGATCGACACCCGGCCACATTCGAGCCGCAAACCGGCGATCGACGATGATCTCCGGCTCGCTCGGCGGCGACGCGAGAAAGTCCCGGCCTTTGATGATCGGCAGGCGATAGGTGCGCAGATAGGACGGCGACACGACGCGGTATCCGACGCCCGGCGCGTAGAGTTGAAGGGGAGGCCCGCCGCGCTGCTCCGTCGTAATCGCCGAGTGTCCGACCGTTCGGTACTCGTAGAGCGCCGCGTCGGCGACGTCGGGCATCGCACGAATGCTCGCGAGCACGCCGGCCGCGTAGCCGGCGCGCGAGAAGGCCGTGTCGCGCGGCGATCGAAGCGCGATCAATACCTGCGACAGCGGCTTCGGATCGAAGTTGAGCCTCATCTCGCGCACGATCAACGCGGTGCGCACGACGATCGCCGCTCCGCTCAGCAGGGCGAGCGCCAGCCCGACCTCGAGGGCAACCATCACGCCGTATTGCCGGCGATGCTTGCGGTTCGCGCCGGTGCCGGCGCCGGACTTGAGCAGATCGTTGGGGTCGACGCGCGACACGCGGAGCGCCGGATACAGCCCGATGAGCAACGTACAGGCGACACAGGCCGCCATCGCAAACGCAACGAGGCGCCAACTGACCTGCGGTGCAACGATGTACTCGGCGACGCTTGCCGGGATCCGGGCCGACACGAAATGAATGCCCCAGAACGTGAACAGCAGGCCGGCGACGAGCCCCATCACCGCCAGCACGCCGCTCTCGAGAAGCAACTGGGCCACGATGTCTCTGCGCGATGCGCCGAGGGCCGCACGGAGGGCCAGCTCACGACTGCGGGCGATCCCGCGCGCAAGCTGGAGGTTGGCGAGGTTCGCGCATGCGATGAGCAGGACGGCGGCGACGGCCGCAATCAGCGCGAAGTGAAAGTTCGCGAGGTGCAGTTGTCCCTCGGCGGCCGGGCGCAGCAGGAAGCCGGTCGAGCCGTCACCCTGGGCGGCGGTCCGAAAGCGCGTCGAGATCCGGTCGAGAAAGCGTTCGGCGTCCGGAAGGGTGATGTCGTCGCGGAGCCGCACCAGATTGACCGGAATCGCATCGATGGGCTGAGGTGGCGGCAGGACGAAGACGTCCGCGCCGTGCGCGACGATGCCGATCACCGGACGCGCCACGCCGTCGATCTCCACACGCGCGCCGATCGGAAAGTCGCGATCGGGACTCAGCGTGGCCGCGAGCTTCGCGTTGATGATGATCGGCGACATCTCGCTGGCCATGTCCGCGGCGGTGAATGATCGCCCCCGGGTTGGGCCGATGCCGAGCACGTCGAAATAATTCGGCGCGACGGTGTTCGACGAGACCTGTGCGTACCGGTTGCCGTATTCGGCGCCCATCGCCGCCGGACCGCCGGCGACGTAGGTCATGCCGCTCGTGACCGCCGCCATCTCGCGCAGCATCGCGATGCGCGCCGCATCGCCGACGCGATGGCGGGGGTCGCCGTAGACGAGCAGGCGATACAGGCGGCTCTGATCGCGGGCGAAGATGTCCGGATTCACGAGCGCGTCGAGAACGCTGTACATCGTCGTGTTGAGCGCGATGGCCAGCGCGAGCGAGAGGATCGCGGTGATCGTGAACCCGGGGTGCCGCGCGAACGAGCGCACGGCGAGGGTCACGTGTTGCCGGGAGAGTCGCATGCGGACCATGGGGGAATCGCGCCAGAAGCCTTCTTCGAGAAAGGCACATGGGGCGAATGGAGCACCGTCCTACATCACGCCGAGCGCATTGCCTCGTGGACGACCGCCGGCCGACTCACGTCACCGCCCTGGCGCGGATGGTCTTGAGAGTTCGTTGACGAGCACTCGTGACGGAGGCGCGAAGCCATGGCGCGCGTACAAGGGGCGACTCTCGTCGGTGGCCCACAGGAACATGGCGTCGACGAAGAGCGCCCGGCAGTCGGCGATCGCCGTCTCCAGCAGCATCGCGCCGCCCCCGGTGCGCCGTGCGGCGGGCGTCACGAACACGTTCGACACGTACGCGTGCAACTCCGGCTCGGTACCAGGGTTGGGAATCTTCTCGATCATCTGGAGCCAGAGGTTCCCGATCGGCACACCGTCCTGCTCGAGCAGCCACGCCCGCCAGCGCGAATCCGGGCGCAGGCGCGGCCGCATCCACTCAACACACCGTTGGCGGAAGGCGTTTTCTTCTTCGGATGCGGCCTGCCGGCTGGCGCGAAATTCCCAGCGAAAGCGTGCAAGTGTGGCCGCATCGTCGGGCGTCGCGCGGCGAACCGTTCGCGTGGCGGGTGTATTCATGGTGGCTTATCTTCGGCTCACGGCTCGTTCACCGCAATCGAGGTTCTCATGCGCTCGATCTTCCGTACTTCGCTCGT
>Ga0164243_10000606_pt1 | contig 64332 bp, 68 predicted proteins | sample OricompcompostOP_FD_108781 | JGI IMG/M metagenome (GOLD analysis project Ga0164243, IMG submission 108781) | Organic Plus compost microbial communities from Emeryville, California, USA - Original compost - Organic plus compost (OP) | ecosystem: Engineered > Solid waste > Mixed feedstock >... | reverse complement strand
GCACATACTCATCTGAACCGAATATTCAGCAAGACAGGAACACGCCGGCAGGCCGAGCTTGTGCATTTGTTGCTCACGTCACATTGACGGGCGCAGGTCGATCCCCAGTCTGGAAATCTGGTTTTTTCTGCGCATGCTCGGCGATCTGATAGAGCGTCCACATCGGCCTCAACAAAAGTGGTTCCCCTTCCGCTCCTGCCAATCGCTCGTGCATCAAACCAGGAGGGCTATGGACCCTATGCCCGCCGTTTCCCCCGATGCAGGGAGTAAGTTGCATAGCTGATTTCGACGCAGCTTACTTTCGGGAGGAGAGTCATGCGACACATGGGCCACTTAGAGATGCGACACTCGCCTCTCTGACGGTGGTCAAGATCAACGTTGGAAGGAAGACTGGCTCGGCTCGAGATCGAGCACGAAGGGACCACCCTTACCCTGCAGAACCTTTGATCCGCTCCGCTCAGTCAATCGATCCGAGATTGTCAGCAACAAGCGTTTGGACGTTGTTCTCGCCGTGGTGGCTGACATGCAGGCTGGACGCGAGCTTAAGCGCAGCCAGAAAGCCCCACGGCGCTCAGGGCAGACGAACCATATGTTCGTATCCCCAATGGGAATGTGAGCAACGGCTATCAAAAACGCAAGCGTCACAAGGGGGGTTCGGTAGACGCCTAACGATGCTATTTTGCATTGTCCGCCTCTAAATGGCGATGGCTTGAAGGGGGTGGTTTGCTGCCTGTCGGCTTTCGTGCAGGATGGGAGTTCAGCGGACACGGGCTGCCAACATGCAACATCATTCGGAACCGCCATATGATCGACTGGACTACACTGATTACCTATAACGCAATCGTACTTGGCTTCGTTTTCATTCCTGGCCCTGCAACACTTTTAACTGTCGCGCGAGCGACCAGCTCGGGCACAAAGGTCGGTATCGCAACCGGCGTAGGTATCGCGGCCGGTGACGCTGTTCACACGTTCATGGCCATCATCGGAATCTCTGCTGTGATCGCCGCATCGGCTACTCTGTTCAGCATCGTGAAATATCTTGGCGCAGCCTATCTTGTCTATCTCGGCATACAGGCGATCCTGGCGAAAACTCCCTCGGACCCGACCGCCGCCAGAGCACTTCCGATCACCGCGCAGAAAGCTTTTAGGCAGGCCATTTTGGCGGAAGTGCTCAACCCGAAGACTGCGCTATTCTTCCTGGCGTTCCTGCCTCAATTCGTCCGTCCAGAGAATGGTTCCGTTGCACTTCAACTGATGGTGCTAGGCATCGTCTTTGTGCTTCTGGGCTTGCTCAGCACGGTGGTCTTCGCCGTGTCGGCCGCAAGTCTTGGCAACTTTCTCCGCCGCAACCCGGTCGTGCTGAAATGGCAGGGTAAGGTGGTCGGTGGAATCTACTGCGCTTTAGGTGTCCGATTGGCGTTGCAAGAACGCTGAACTTCGCTAGTCGCCTGAGTTGCTCGCACGATGCGTAACAGCATGCGCGTAAATTTGGGCGATCTCCAACGGCTATTTTGATGAATATCGGAGAAGACAAGCTGATTGGCCATCAGGAGGCGCTTGAGCGCGCGCGCACGCTCATGCAGGCTCACCCCCGTATCGTCTTCATGATGTGCGGGATCGCAGGATCAGGGAAGACCACATTCGCCCAAGCGCTTGAGAAGATGGGCTGCCAACGGCTATCATTTTCAAGAGCTGGGTGACGGGCGTTTCAGCCAATGCTGTGTTGCGGATTTCGCTGGGCCTCGGCAACGAGTACCTCAAGAACGAACTCGATATCAGGACGCTTGGAGACTGAGCCGAACAGGATAGGAGAGCAATGACATGAGCGGAACCGAAGACACCGCAGGATCCAGCGAAAAGGTGGCGACCTGGCGCATCATCCTTGGCGCCATCCTCGATTTCCTGACGGCGTTCTTTGTGCTGGGCTTCCTTTTGGCCACCATCTGCGGTGGGCGCACGGAAAGCGGTTTTTTTCTGGAGGGCGCATCAGCTCTGCTCCTCTTCGCGCTCATCGCGGCCTATTTCGTTGCCTTCAATCGCTTTCTGGGCGGCACGATCTGGAAACGCATCCTCAAGGCTGTCCGGTAAGATGTCCTCGATACATGAACCAGGGACCTACGCGCCGCCATCGAACTTCATGACGGGAATGCCGAGCTTGCGGGCCTTGTCCGCGAGGTTCTCCTGGATCCCGGTGCCGGGGAAGACGAGGACGCCGATCGGCAGAACCTCAAGCATCTGGTCGTTGCGCTTGAAGGGCGCGGCCTTGCCGTGCCTGGTCCAGTCGGGCTTGAAGGCGACCTGCGTGACCTGACGGTTGTCCGCCCATTTCGCGGCAATCAGTTCGGCGCCCTTGGGCGAACCGCCGTGCAGCAGGACCATGTCGGGGTGCTTGGCATGGACCTGATCGAGCCTCGCCCAGATCAGCCGGTGATCGTTGAAGTCGAGCCCACCGGTGACGGCGACCTTGGGACCGGTCGGCAGCATCACCTCGGTTTCCGCCCGGCGCCTTGCGGCAAGGAAGTCGCGGCTGTCGATCATCGCAGCGGTCAGATTGCGATGGTTGACCATCGAGCCGGAGCGCGGACGCCAGGGCGTGCCGGTGTGGCGCTCAAACTGCTCGGCGGCGACATCGCGGAAGAGCTCCATGCTATTGCGCCGCTCGATCAGGGTCTGGCCCTCTGCCGTCACGCGCTCCAGATCGACGGACTTCACCTCGCTGCCATCCTGTTCGCGCTGGAGGCGGCGCTGCGCCTGCTCGTTGTCGTCGAGCTCGCGTTCCACCCGGTTGGCGGCGCGGTGGAAGAGATTGACGGTCGACCAGAGCAGTTCGTCGAGGTCGGGTTCGAGGCGGGTGTCGCCCAGCGTGACGATCAGGGCGTCGAAGATATCGGCGACCGCGCCGGCGACGGCATTGCCTTCGGGAAGCGGCCTCGGATCGGCTTCGTCCTGAAACGGACGCCAGCCATAGAGCTGGAGTTCGGTGAGGACATGGTCGGTGGGGGAAGAGGCGTGGACCGGTTCGAAACCTGCATCTTCGTCTTCGTGCAACATCGGGTGCTTCCTTCGTCTGAAGCCGCGCCCATCGCGGCCTTCGCAGGCGTCGAAAGCCCACGGGCGGGACGGGCTGGCAGTCCTCGCGCTCGCGCGAGGGCCTTGATGGCCGGGTCCGGCTAATTTGCTTCGCGATGCAAAGGCGAGGCTGAGACGGGGTCCCCACGCGACCTGTCGCGTGGGGTGGCTTCTCGCCGGCGGAAATTAGCCGGACGCAGCCATTGCCTGACCGGCACGTTTGTGGGCCGATCGCCCTCTCGAGAAGGCCGTGGGCGCTGCCTCCACGACAGGCAGGAATCGCACCGATGTCCGAAGACGGCAGGTGAAGACGGACCGGGCCGCTCCTCTTTGCCCGCCGATCTCCCTCAGCCCTCCATGAACCGGGCGACATCCTCAGGAAGAAGCTGGTCCTTCAAGGCCGCCCGCAAGGCATCGGCGCCGGCTTCGCGCAGATCCTCGTTGAAGTCCCCACGCATTGGCGACAATCCAACGGCTTCGATGCCGACGGTTTCAGCTCTGGCGATCAGGCTGTCTCTCGCAACGTCCCCCGCCGGGTCGCGATCTCTGAGGACATAGAGCCTCCGCAGCGACGTCGGGAGCAGGATGGCGGCGAGGTGTGCGGCCGAGAGCGCCGCCAGCATCGGCATATGGGGCAAGACCATGCGGGGTGATAGCACGGTCTCGATCCCTTCGCCGGCGGCGAGCACCTCACCGGTGATCCCGAAACGGACCGCATGGCCGAGAAGATCGCCCATCGCCCGCCGCGGTGTCTCGACAGGCGCCTTGTCCAAGCCGTCCGGGTTGAGCCAGGTGCGATGCGCGCCGGTCTGTCGCCCGGCAAGATCGGTGACGGCAGCGACGATCGCCGGCCAGGTCTCAGTGGGCGAATGCTCGTCAGGCCGATAATAGCAGCGCGGATGGAAGCGCAGACTTCCGGTTCCGTGCAAAGCCGTAATGCCGCGCTTGCGGAGATATGTCTCCGCAACAGTGCCGATGATTGGCTGCGACATGGCGAAAAGCCGCCGCGACGCTTCCGGCGATCCAGATGCTGCGGGATGGACATTGCCGTTCCGCCTCGTCTCATCCGGCTCGGGATGCGGGAGAGAAAGGAAGCGGCGCGCTTCCTCGGCCACGTCCTTGAAGTCGACAAGGCCACAGCTTTCGCGGATGACGTCGAGCAGGTCGCCATGTTCGCCGGTTGCGGCATCGGTGAACTTACCGGCCGCGCCCTTGCCGGTTTCCGGACCGGTAAGACGGACGAACATGGAGCGGCCGGGCGTGTTGCGGACATCGCCCACTACCCAGTAGCGACCGGCACGGTTGCCCGAGGACAGGTAATAGCGGCACACCGCCTCGGCCTGCCGGCCGAGACGGATCGCGAGGTCCGAGGCATCGTGACGCGCCATTACGCGGCCTCCCTCTCACCGATGCGCTCGACCGGATAGCGGTCGAGCAGCTTGGCGAGGACAACCGGGCCGTTGCCATCGACCGGCACGAACATGCGCAGCTTCCAGGAGATGATCTCGTGGAAGAGGCCATAGGCGGTGAGACGCTCGCGCATCGTGTCGTCGAAGCCGGTGAGCTCGATCCGGTTGGCGCCCATGACGCGGCTGCGGCGAAGCTGCAGACCCTCGGCGAGGTCGAGGATCGTGCGGCCATCCATCAGTGCCATGAACGCATCGTCCGGCGCGAGCGAAGTCGTTCCGGTCGCGGTTGCATTGGCGGCCCAGGCCGGCGAGACCTTGCGGCCGATGATCCGCTCGCCCTCGTCGGTCTGGAGCCGATAGACGCGGGTGGATTCGTTCGGCAGCCGCTTCCAGATCGGCAGCAGCAGGCCGGTGACGATATGGATGGTCGAGTCGGAAAACTCCGGCACCTCAGCGATCTCGGCATTCCACGCTGCAGCGAAGGCGTCATGGTCGGCTTCGATCCAGTGGGTCTCGCCCATCATCTTGACCGGGACATTGTGCGCCTCCATCGGCCGAATCAGCCGAACGCGGCGTTCGACCTCGCCATCGTCGAGCATGACGCTGGTTGTCGGGATCTGGACGGCTGCGCGCCCGGATCGCTCGTTGATCAGGAGCTTCGCGCGGGGATCGCCGAGATGGTCCAGGGCGGCTGTGAGCGTCACCGGATGGTTGCGCTCGCGCTGCGTGATGGTGAGGAGCTGCGTCTGTGCGCCGGTTCCCGGATGCGTGTAGATGGTCTGGCGATGGGTGACGGTGAACCGCTCCGCCCGCAGTGTCTCCAGTCCGACATCATAGGTGCCGCTGGCGATTGCCCCTTCGATCTTCGCATTCAGCAATTGCTCGAAGGCGGTGAAGAGGATGCCCTGAAGCTCGATGGTGAGTGCCAAGAGTCGGTTGAGGAAGGTGGTGATCGGGGGCAGCTCGTCCTTGATGCCATTGGCATCCATCAGCTTCAGGCCGGTGGCGGCCTCAAAGCGGTCGAGCGAGCAGCCCTCGACCTTGCCGCGCACCAGCAGCAGATAGAGCTGGCGTAGCGCATCGCGGGCATAATGCGATTCCAGATTGTCCTCAGGACGGAACAGGCCCTGACCGCCGGTCTGGCGCTGGCCGCGCGTGATCGCGCCCAGCGTGTCGAGGCGGCGGGCGATGGTCGAGAGGAAGCGTTTCTCGGCCTTCACATCTGTCGCGATCGGCCGGAACAAGGGCGGCTGCGCCTGGTTCGTCCGGTGCGTTCGGCCGAGCCCCTGAATAGCAGCGTCCGCTTTCCAGCCGGGTTCGAGCAGATAATGGACGCGCAGCCGCGTGTTCCGGGCCGAGAGTTCGGCGTGGTAGCTGCGGCCAGTACCGCCAGCATCGGAGAAGATCAGGACGCGCTTCTGGTCGTCCATGAAGGCCTGCGTCTCGGCGAGATTGGCGGCCGCCGCACGGTTCTCGACCACGAGCCGATCGACACCGCCAGTGCTCGTCTTGCGGATGATGCGGCGCGAGCGGCCGGTGACCTCGGCGACGGTATCGGTCCCGAAATGCTGGACGATCTGGTCGAGCGCGCCTGGCACGGGTGGCAGGCTGGCAAGCTTCTCGATCAGCGCGTTGCGCCGGGCGACCGCCTCACGACTTTCGACGGGCTGGCCGTCGCGATAGACAGGACGCGATGACAGGTTACCCTCACTGTCGGTGAAGGGCTCGTAGAGCTGCACCGGAAAGCTCGTCTCCAGGTACGACAGGACGTACTCGCGAGGCGTGATATCCATGCGGACGTCGTTCCACTCCTCGGTCGGAAGCTCGGCGAGCCGTCGCTCCATCAGCGCTTCGCCGGTTGAGACGATCTGGATGACGGCGGCATGGCCTTCCTCCAGATCGCGCGTGATCGACCGGATCAGGGTCGGCGTCTTCATGCTGGTCAGCAGATGGCCGAAGAAACGCTGCTTGGCCGATTCGAAGGCTGAACGGGCTGCCGACTTCGCCTGCCTGTTCAGCGTGCCCTCGGTGCCGGTGATGTTGGCCGCCTCCATGGCCGCGTCGAGATTGTTATGGATGACCGCAAAAGCCCCGGCATAGGCGTCGTAGATGCAGGTCTGCTCGGGCGTCAGCGCGTGCTCGACCAGCTCATACTCGACGCCGTCGAACGAGAGCGAGCGGGCCGTGTAGAGACCAAGCGCACGAAGGTCGCGGGCCAGAACCTCCATGGCGGCAACACCGCCGGCCTCGATCGCCTCGACGAACTCGGCGCGCGTCGAGAACGGGAAATCCTCGCCGCCCCACAGCCCGAGCCGCTGGGCATAGGCGAGATTGTGAACCGTGGTGGCGCCGGTTGCCGAGACATAGACGACGCGTGCGTTCGGCAGCGCGTGCTGAAGCCGCAGGCCGGCACGGCCCTGCTGCGAGGCGGCGATGTCGCCGCGTTCTCCCTTGCCGCCACCGGCGTTCTGCATCGCATGCGCCTCGTCGAAAATGATCACTCCATCGAAGTTGGAGCCCAACCATTCGACGATCTGCTTGACGCGCGAAACCCTTGTCCCCCGGTCGTCGGAGCGTAGCGTGGCATAGGTTGTAAATAGGACGCCTTCCGGCAGCGAGATTTGCTTGCCCTGCGGGAAGCGTGACAGCGGCGTGACCAGCAGACGCTCCATGCCGAGCGCGGACCAGTCGCGCTGTGCATCTTCGAGCAGCTTGTCGGATTTGGAGATCCACACCGCCCTGCGGCGGCCCTGCATCCAGTTGTCGAGAATGATCGCGGCGGACTGACGGCCCTTGCCGACGCCCGTGCCATCTCCGATCATGAAGCCGCGCCGGAAGCGGACGGCCTTGTCCGCATCCTCGCGGGCAGCGGTGACGACATCGAAGGTGTCGTCGACGGTCCATGATCCGGCGAGATAGTCGGAATGTGCCTCGCCAGCATAGATGACCGTCTCAAGCTGGGCGTCCGACAGGAGTTCGTGGACATTGACCGGAAGCCGCGGCCGATAGCTTGGCTTCGGCGGCGCGACGCTGGCCATGGCCGCCGACTGCACCAGCTTGGTCGGGTGCGCCTGAGAGCCGGTAATACGGATCGCCTGAAGGCCGTATTCCTCATAGATGGCATCGGAAAGTCGGCCTGCTTCACCGGCCTGCCAGTCGATCGTCTCATAGGCGAGCGGCAGGCCCTCGGGCTCGGCCATCGGCGCGGCAGGGGCCGATCTGGCGGCACGGTTCAGATAGCCGCGCACGCTGCGGGGCGTGGAAACGGCCGCGACAGGAACCGCGACCGATGGGTCGACGGGAAGCCGCGCCGGCAGATGCTCGTCAAGCCAACCCATCAACGTGGCGACATCCGGAGCGACACCGGGCGCGACCGGGAAGACGCCTGGATCGTCGGCGGGCAGTTTGTCGATGACGGTGAGGCGCGTGTCGATGGTCGTACCGTGCTTGGCATAGACCGAGCCATCGATTGCGGCGGAAAAGACGACACGGCCGCGCTCCTGCAGACGAGCGAAGGCCGAAGACCAAGTGGGATTGTCGGGCGCGAAGCTGGCGCCGGTGATCGTCACCAGCCGTCCGCCGGGAGCAAGGCGCGCCAACGCCGAGGCGACATGGCGGAATGCGGCGTCAGCGACACGGCCGTCGACATTCGCCATCACCGAGAATGGCGGGTTCATCAGCACCACGCTCGGCACCACGGCCGGATCGAGATGATCGTCGATCTGGGCGGCGTCGAAGCGCGTGACGGAAACGGCCGGAAAGAGAGAAGAGAGAAGACCGGCGCGCATGTCTGCGAGTTCGTTGAGCATGAGGGTGCCGCCGGCGATATCGGCGAGGATGGCGAGCAGGCCGGTGCCGGCCGAAGGCTCCAGCACGCGGTCGGCCGGGGTGATGGCGGCGGCATTTGCCGCGACCAGGCCCAGTGGGATCGGGGTAGAGAATTGCTGAAAGCTCTGGGCTTCCTGGGAGCGCCGCGTGTGCGTTGGCAGCAGACCGGCGATCTTTATCAAAGCCGACAGGCGCGCCACGGGAGAACCGGCTTTACGGAAAAGCGTTTTGCCGAATTTACGTAGGAACAGGACGGTTGCGGCCTCGCAAGCCTCATAGGCCGTCTTCCAGTCCCAGGCGCCGGTCGCGTCGGAGGCGCCAAAGGCGGTTTCCATCGCGCCGCGCAGCTTAGCGGCATCGATACGCTCGCCACGTTCGAGATGAGGAAGCAGCAGGCCCGCTGCCGCGAAGACGGAATCAGACGAGCCGGAGGCAAGCGGAAGCGGCGCGGCGGACGAAGCCGCGGCGGATGGAGAAATCATGTTCATGAAGAAGACCTCGGGAGAGCAGGACGGGATCGAGCCCGCGCAGCGCTCTCTCTCGACCGCACAGGCTCAAACCCGTCCCGGCCTTCCTCTGGCTCTAGGAACGGCGTCGGAGTCCGCGCCGCTTGAACCTGAGGTCGTCAATGAGTATCTTACATTTGTCTTACATCGGGAAGGTTCGGGCCTATGGCGACCAAGGAGAAGCTCATCACCACGGTTTCCACCAAGGGACAGGTCATTCTGCCGAGCGCCATTCGCCAGCGGCGGGAATGGCAGGCGGGAACACGGCTGACCGTCGAGGAGACGGCCGAGGGCGTGCTGTTGAAGCCTGCGCCGGCCTTCGCCGAGACGCGGCCTGAAGACGTGTTTGGCGTGCTGCCTCACAAAGGCAAGCCGAAGACGCTGGAAGAGATGGATGCTGGCGTGCTCGCCGAGGCCAGGCGCCGGCATGCTCGCGGTTGATACGAACCTGATCGTTCGTTACCTGACCGGCGATCATCCGAAGCAATCCCCACGCGCCCGCACGCTGATCGACGGCGAACCCATCTTCGTTGCCATCACGGTCATCCTTGAAACGGAATGGGTGTTGCGCAGTACCTATGCCTACCGGCCGGCGGACGTCGCACGCGCATTGCGCGCGTTCGCAGGACTCCCCACGGTAACGATCGAGGATGGAGCCGTCGTCGCAACCGCGCTCGATCTTGCCGAGAAAGGCATGGACTTCGCGGACGCGCTGCATCTCGGCAAATCCACGCATTGCTCGGGCTTCGCGACCTTCGACCGGAAGTTCGTCAAGGCGGCCAGGGCGAGCGGCCACGAGAGCGTGCGGGAAGCGTGACTGCTGCCGGCGGACAGCCGAGCGGAGTGCGCTCTCATCCGTCGCCCGTTTCCGGCCCGGCTTTGGTGCTTGCCGCGGCCGTTCTATGGGGGACAGTCGGCATTGCTTCGCGGCTGCTCTACGGGATCGAGGACATCCCGCCGCTGGTCGTCGGCTTCTTCCGCCTCGCGCTGGCCGTCCCGCTACTGGGTCTCTGGTGCTGGTGGCGGCTCGGTCCGGAGACCTTCCGCTTCGACGGCAGCGACCGCCTGCGCATCGCCGGAATCGGGCTCACCATGGCGGCCTATCAGGCGTGTTATTTCCAGGCCGTCGCCGATGTCGGCGTTGCCCTGGCAACCCTCATCACCATTTGCTCGGCGCCTGTTATCGTCGGCATTCTGGCGATCGTCCTGTTGCGGGAGAAGGTGTCCCGCACGGTTGTCACCGCGCTGGGACTTGGGTTGATCGGAGCGGTTCTGCTGATTGGCACGCCGCCGGCCGAAGACGCCGACCCGGTGGGCATCCTGTGGGCGTGCGGCTCGGCGCTCGCCTATTCCGGCTTCGTACTGCTGAGCCGAAGCCTTGCCGGTCGCCACGATCCGGGCAAAATCATCGTCACCGGCTTCGGCGCGGGTGCGGTGATGCTGCTGCCGCTCGCCATTGCGGCCGGGATGACGCCGGGCGTTTGGACAGGACAGGTCTGGTCGGCGCTTCTCTATATGGGCTTGGTCCCGACGGGCTTGGCCTATGTGCTTTATTTCTGCGGGATGAAGGCGACGCAGGCAACGCCTGCCAGCATCATTGCGCTGGCCGAGCCGCTCACGGCGACGACACTCGCCTTCGTGCTGTTCGGCGAGCGGCTTGGGCCGTCCGCCATAGCCGGCGCCATCTTGCTGATTGTGACGATGGTGCTTCTAGTTCGAAGTCGGCCGCGCTCCGGCTGGTGAAGGCGGCAGTTTCGCGACCAGTTGCTCGATGCAGTCGAGCGGAACCTCCTCACAATGGCATGAATTGTGGCTGCTTGAGGATCAGTCTTCGGCGGAAGCGCTCTGACGGTCCTTGTACCACTGGAACAAGGCGGCCTTGTCTTCCTCGGGGCTGATGTAGCCATCGCCGTCGGTATCGGTCTTGTCGAAGATTTCCAGCGCACGCGGATTAGCAGCCCTGAGCTCTTCGCGGCTCAGCCTGCCATCGCCATCTGTGTCACCTGCTTCCCATTCCGCCTGCCATGCGGCTTCGTCAAAGTCCGCCGGCGGCTTCAGCGCGAGATCGTTGGCGAAGGCCGACGTGGCAAGATCTGTGAGCAACAGGCCGACGACAACAATCTTCATGGCAGTTTCTCCATTGTGGTTGCGTTCAACATAGGAGGCTATTTGGCCAATTTCAGGCGATATCTGCCGTTTTGCCGGCATGCGCGCGAAGCCGTTCGATCTCCGTCGCAGCTTGGCCTTTTACGGATTCAGGCAAGTTAGGCCCGCGTGCAAGAACGTCGGCCCGATCGAGGGCGATCAAGGCATCGTCGGTCGCACCTAGCGTGATCGACGCTTCCGCCTCCAGCAGGCGGCACCACAGCCGGGAGGCGGCATCATTCGCCGTCTCCGCCGGCCCATCACCGATGGCAGCCAGATGCTCGACTGCCGTGCGCATGGCGGTCTCATTGCCCTTCAACGCTCTGACGACGGTGGCAGCGAGGCTGATTTGCGCGCGCAGATCATCCGCGAACCTGGAGGCTGCGGCCGCATAGTGTCGCGCCGCCTCGTCTTCACGGCCCGGCAACGCGGTCAAGGCCTGCAGCTTGAGAATGCTGAATTCCGCATCCCGGCGCACCAACGGCGCTTTTCGCTCGCCAGTTTCGATGATGCCCAAGGCTGTTTCAGCCTTTCCTGCTACCAGGGCGTCCGTCGCGTTACGGACAATCAGCAGATTCGCGATCGCTTCATCGCTGACCGCAGCGCGCTAGCGTCGCCGGGCCTCCTCCACATCCCACCTCCCATTCAACACGGCCGGGAGCACATCGCGGATCTCGGTGGGATCTCCCATCCACACCACGACACTCCGCCCATCGACCAGGAATGCCGCCGGCACGCCCTGCTGGCCGCTGGCTTCCAGCCAATGACGCGTGACCCAGCCGCGGGACAATCCGGTAACGTCCGCCGGCCGGGCTTCGAGTGCGAGGATGGCCTTGGAGTTCCCCTCCATTGCGGCGGCGGCGGTCCGGTCGACGTCGCGCACCATCACCGCGACGCCATAACACGGCATATCGTGCGCAGCCCCGAGCTCGGCTACCTCGCTGACGGCCGGAAGACATCCGACGCAACCAGCGTTCCATAGAATTACCGCGCTCAGCCGATCGAACTTGACCTGTTCGACGGGCGTTTCCCGATTGAAGACTCTCGCCAGCTTCAGGCCAGGGGCCCGGTCCCCCGGGAGGAGACGGTCGATCGTTTCAATTGATTCTTTCGGGTCGCCAGTCTGAATCATCCTCACCGGCTCAATTTGCTTGCGCCAGCGGTGCTGACGGCGATCAAGCTGGCAATGGCAAGTTTCATGGTCGTCTGCTCCGTTGCTGATTCGGCAAGGTTAATGGCTGATCTGGGCATTTTCGGGCAGCACGACTAGATGCAGTACGGGCGGTCTTTCTCGATCTGCCGCCATCGATATCGTCGCAACCTTGCGGCGTCACCTGCAGGACGTCACGATCTTTCTTGACGAAGGATCGGGTGTTGAGCCGCGGGGATCGGGAAGGACGACCGCTTCAGTTCCGCAACGGCATATATGAGAAAACGCCCAGGCTGGAGGCTGGGCGTTTTTCGGATTAGCCGAAACGGCAGCCGCTTTTGGTGAAGGTGTATCCGTTGGCGGTTATTGTCTCGTCCACCGCCTCGTCGGAGCTCAGATACTCGTATTCGCGCTCAAGCTGACGGTAGAGCCAGCGGGCGAGATCGCGCAGAGCCTCGATGATAATTTTCTCGGCATCTGGGGTCATCTCCTGCCAAATAGGACTTTCCCGCTTGACCGAAATCGCCATGCAATACTCGTGGTGGTAATGGCCGCGGTGGATTGCCTCAGCGCGGAGTTGATAGAAATTGCGCCGCTGGACGGTTTGAAGGGCATCGGCGATGCCGTGCAGGGTCGTATCCTGCGGGGCATAGGACCGGATCTCGGCCGAGGCACCCTTTTGGTAGGAGTAGACACCTTCCCAGCAGGCGCCATCCCCTTGCGACCAGAAGCCCCGAAACCAGATGCAGGGCTCCTGCCTCGATCCACCGCCCATCAGGCGAATGGTGCGGGTCTTGAGCCGGACGCCGAGGATTTCCGCGATCTGCCGGAAATCTTCGTAGACGGCGTCGTACCAATCGTAGTCGAACGCACCTTCGCGATACCATGCACGGGCCTTCTCCTTCGCGGCATCGGACAATTCGTGAAGGCGATAGACGGTTGTTTCGATAGTCTTAGGCATCGGGATCGCCTCCGTCCAGAACCTCGGCGAGCCAGCCGTCGGTATAGGTCCAAGCGACTGTCTCGCCGGTCGCAAGGTCGAGCACATGCGCGCCGCCGCCAAAGGCGTTGACGCAGGGTTTCGAGCAGGTGTTGGCGTATTGAAAGCCCCAGCGGCCTGTCAGCCTGAACTCCTTGGCGCAAAGCTTGACGAACTGGATCAGGCGTTCGGGATCGCCGGTGATGTCATCACGCATCCAGAGCTGTGTGCCGCCATATTCGGGCTGGATCGACACGAGGAAGCTTTCGGACGGCGGATTTTCCGAGGCGCCTTCCTCCTGCATGCGATTGTAGAGCTCGAGCGCGCGCGCTGCGTTTTTGGGCGTGCGGACGTTGAGGAGGCAGGAGAAGTGCGTGAAATGGTCGGCCATGACAGGCTCCTGAAACGAGAAAGCCCGGCGCGAGGCCGGGCGAGGATCGGGAATTGCGGTCCGGGTGGGTCAGAGGCGACAATGCGCCACCAGCCGCTGGGCATCGGCATGGTGGCGGAGCATCTCGCGATAGAAGCGCTTGCGCGCATCCCGCCTGGCCGGATCGCGCTGGGCCGATCGAGCCAGTTTTCGGCGTGCGGCGCGGATGACCGTGCGATCGCTGTCCCACACGAAAATGTCGAGGCGCAGATAAGTGGCATACATCGGGCGCCTCCTAGACGTTGGTGCGTTCGCACAGGGCGTCGATCTGGGTGAGATCGAGGCCGGCGTGAGCACCGTCATTGGTGAGGATGCTTCTCAGCTGCGGGTCGATGTGTTCGCTGGCGAGTGCGAGTTGAAGGAGGCGAAGGCCCGCCAGCAAGGCATCGCGCTCCTGAGAGGTGACGCTGATGGACAGAAACGCCTCGACGGTCTCGCCATCTTCGAGCGGACGAACGCCGTTATGCTCGTCGATTTCATAGTCATCGAACTCTTGTACATAGCCGGTGGCGAACCAATCGCCGTCGTAGTGGACGCTCTTGGCAAGCTGCCGCGCCTGTGCGGGCGTGTCGGCGTCGACGACGGTTTCATAGTAGGCGAAGGCGTCATGGCCTTTGCTGACGACATATTTGGGCATGGAAATCTCCATAGGTCGGCGCTCTGGGCGCGACCGGTCGAATGGTTGTTCGGGAAGGTGAAATCACGCGGCCTGGGGCAGCCTGAGCAGCTCGGAGGCGATCTCGCGCCAGGCGGGATCGACCAGCCGCGCTTCAAGTCGGGAAGCCTGAAACCGGAGATCGCGGGCGGATGCGTGTTCGCCGCGGCCGCCGGCGGCGAAGGCCCTGCCGCGAAGGCGGCTGGCCTCGATGACGATCCGGGTGGCTTCGGTCTTGCTGGCGACAGGTTGCTGCCAGAGGATGATCCCGGTGCGGATTTCGCCGGCGATGACGAGGCCAAACCCGCTGTCTTGAATAACGATCAGCCGTGGCCTGAAGCGTAGCGTATTGTCCGGTGTGACCCGGATGTCACCGTGCGAGACCCGCATTGCGGCAACGGCCATGGCATCCTGCGGCGATGAGGCCTCACCGATCGGGATGCTGCGGTCGACGCAATCTGCTTCGGTGGCGCCGTCATAGCTGACCGTGCCGAGGCAGGAGACACGCAACGGGCGCTTCTGCGTGTGCTCAAGTCTGGGAAGCACCCGTTCGGCAAGAATTTTTCCGATTGGGGCGAAGGTGGTTTGATGTGCAAGGGCCATTGGGTGACGCTCCGTGACGGGCGCCGGGAGCCTCTCTCTCCGGCAACCAACCCGTCACGGCCCTCGCAACCGTCCTCTCGCTTTTCAATCCGGCGTGAGGGTCGGTTTCTTCGATCGGAGCCATTTGATCGTTCCGACGCCATTGGGCGTGACGCCGGGCGCGTTCGCCCGGGCATCGATGGCAACGTGAGCGCATGTCGCGGCAGCAAATCCGGCTGATTGGGATCGCACCCCGCGCCGGCGCGGCTGTGCCCAAGGCCCGGGCGCAGGTTGCTCCGGGCCGTTGATGTGAGGCGCATGCGCCTCACTGCCAGGGATCGATCTCAAATTCGACCATGTCTTCATCGCCGTCGAATTCGCCGGCCGGACAAGCGCCGTGGGTTCCGTCCCCGGCCTGGAACACGACGATCGAGACCATCAGGGTTTCGGCGAGGCTGGCGGCAAAGGCGGTGGCATCTGCATAGGACATTGTTCCGGCTCCTGTCTTTGGAGGCGGGGGACCATCCCCCGCGCGACAGGCGCCCGAAGTGTCTGACCGGATCTGCAATCACCCTCGGGCGTTCGGACTTGTTCCGAATCCCCGAGGGCGGCACGCTCGCGTAAGCCGACCCCTTTGGGGTTGAATGCAAAGAGGCGGATCAGACCAAGGTCAGCGAATGGAAGCGGGGTGGTGCCTTGCATCTGACAGGAGCCGGAATCTCCATATTGTAGATGCTTTGGTTTGCCGGTCCCCGCCTGACCCTGATTTCTGGAAGACCGACGTGTTCCGCTGGGATGCTGACCGTATCAGCACCGGAAGCCAAGGCGATGCTTATGGCCAGGAGGTCGATTCCTGACGATGAGAGTTTCAAGCCCATTCCCGCAGCGATCCACTCGACTCGTGCTTCTGCTGGTGGTCAGGGCCACAATCCGTCATCGATCTCGCGTGCGATCGTTACACGCGCCTTCATCATCACATTGTCGCCACTGGTGTCGACGTGATGGAAGAACCGTGCCCTCGCTCCCTTCTCGGTCCAGTCCGCATAATAGCAATAGTCTTGGGTGGTAAGCTTGAAGGCGCGCATGTCCTCCGCCCAGTGGGGCTTCGGCTCCACGACAACGGTGATGCCATCGCGGGTTTCCTCCCACGGCAGGGAGCGCTCCGAAGGAGGATAGCGCCGGTCCTCGGCGAAGATCTCGTCGACGGTCATGATGTGGCGGCTCCGTTATCGGATTTAGGAAGAAAGCCTGTAGGATCGTTAGGGTCTGGTGGCAGATAGGCGTCATATGGATTTTGGTCGGCGAGATGGCCAAACGGCGTCATCATGTAATCGCCGTCCTCAGCGCGGCCAATGGCGCATATCACATAGCGAGGCTTGCCGGTTTCAGCGTCGAGACATTCCATCAGTGCAAGATTGCCGTCGCTGGCGGCGCGCAGCAAAGTGTTGAAATTGGTGCGGGCATAGTCGGGGATAGCCATTGTTCATAGCTCCTGAAACGAAATGGCCCGACGCTCCTGCTGGAGTGCCGGGCCTGGATGGAAGTGCTCGGCGTCAGGCGGCAGCGCGGCCCTCGACGACATCGGTGCCGACCTCATCGGCGGTCACTTCTTCCAGAACCGCATTATAGCCGGCCTTTGCCAGCCAGAGCTCGGCGGCCTCGCGGCTTTCCGCGAGATGCAGGAGCTCGACATTGTCACCAACCTGTTGGAGGACGCGGACCTGACCAATCCTTGGGCGCTCGACGATCTCGAAGGAGAGATCGCTGTCGAGCGAATGCGTGCGCATGACGGTGACGAGGATCACCGCGCCCGATGAGAAATTCCCCTCATGCAGCGTGAAGCATGGGGGGCTTGAATAGGTCGGCCGCTCGCGCGCGGGTTCCTTGCGGACGAGGCGTCCGACGCCGTTTCGGCGCTCCCAGGCCGCGAGCTTCTTGGTGAACCTGGCCGGAGGCTTCGGCTGAGAGTCAGAATATTTTATCAGCGAACCGAGAGGTGCGTTCGCGTAGACATTGTGTGCTGACATGGAAATTGTCTCCTGAAACGAAAAACGGCCCGGCGAGATGCCGGGCCTTGTGGTGGACAAGTGGAATAAACGGGGCGACTAACGCCGCCCCGCAGAGTCATTCGGCAGCGACCATGTGCGCCGGTTCGTCGATCCCGTTCACGTCGCCTGCCGCCTCGTCGTCATCGGCGAGGAAGGCCGGCAGCACCTCGTTGTCGGCTTCGACATCCGTGTCGGAGGACTGCTCCGGCTCGGCGTCGAGCGAGCGCAGCGGCTCGGGCAGCCACCCGGTATCGGCCAGGAGCCGTTCGGCCTCCTTGGCCATGTCGGCCTTCTTCAGATGGTCGATGAGCTGGGCCGCACGCTCGCCCGCACCCTCCCGCACGGCTTCGAGGATGCGCGGCTTGGTCACGCGGCCGAGATAGTTCTCGACCGAGGGGCGGAATCCGGCCTCCACCATGTCGAGCCCGGTGGCACGTGCCAGCCGATCGGCTTCGGCCATGCGGCGATCGAGACCCGACTGCGAGACGCCGGTGGCGCTGTAGGGGTTGGGCCGCTCGTAGAGCGCATTGATCCCGTAGCTGACGCAGTGGGCGAGCAACGCCATGCGGCTGGCATCATCCAGGGCATCGAGCCAGTCCCAGAGGGCATCCGCATCTGACGGGATATCCGCTTTCCAGTCTTCATGCCGCTGATTGACCGACTTCGCGTAAGCGGTCTCGGCGAGATCCTTGCCCTGCTCGCGGAAGAAGACGTGGTTGACCGACGCCTGCAGGCTCGCACCAGAGGTGCTGATCCGCTGGAAGGTGTCGCGCACCAGCTTGTGCAGCAGTGCGGTGAGGGCGACGTGCGGATTGGCGCCGACTGCGTCGCGAAGCGCCAGCGTACGATGCGCGGTCAGTTCGCTCACGAGCCGCTCGGGAAGCGGCTTGATGACGTCTTCCTCTTCGTCCTCGGCATCGGTCGACTGCCCGCCGATGGTGATGACGGCGCGCTGCCCGGTGCCGGCACTGGCGATACCACCTTCGGCTTCTTCGGAAGCGCCATCCGGAGAGGTGGCGTCGGAATCGGCCGGCCCCTCATCCTCGGGCCGGACATAGCCACGATCGACCATGATCTCGCCGTCGCGGTCGATGCTGACGAAGACACCCGCCAGCGCCATCTCGGCCGGGTCGTAAATGACGGGGCGCTTTTCGAAGGCTTCGAGTTCCGCCTCGATCTCGCCGAGCCGCTGATCTACCTCGACCGGCAGCTCGTCGGCCTCGGCGTATTCGGCTTCGAGGCGCTCGTACTCTTCCCGAAGCGCTTCCCGCGCCGCACGCTCCTCGTCGGTGAGATCGACGAAGCTGCCGGTGAGCGCCCGAAGGCCGTGGTCGTAGCCATAGGGCAGATCGGTATCGACACTGATCCACTTCCAGCCTTCGGCCGCGATCTCGTCGGCAACCGACTCCAGCTTGTCGGCCACGAGCTTGTCGAGAAGCGCGATGTCTTCCAGCCAGCCCTCGTCTTCATCATCGAAGAGATAGCGCGGCAGCACCGGGCCGCCGGCTGCGATATAGGCATCGAGACCGACAAAGCGCGCCCGCTTGTCGGAGGCCGGAACCGTGGTCTCGGTGAGCATGTTGCGGATGCGCCAAGGCTCACGATAGTAGCTCTGCTGAACCGCCTCCCAGACCTGCTCCTGACGGGCATGGTCGGGATGGGCGGTGAACGCCTCCAGCATCGCCAGCGTCATGCCGTTCTCGGCATAGACCTCGAGCAGCTTCGGCGAGACCGAGGCAAGCCGCAGGCGCTGCTCGATATAGCGCGGGGTGGTGAAATAGGCTGTGGCCACCTCCTCGGTGGACGCGCCACCCTCGACCATGCGCTTGAAGGCGCGGAACTGGTCGAGCGGATGCAGCGCGAGGCGATGCACGTTCTCAGTCAGCGAGTCGTCGACAGCCGTGGTCTTCGCATCGGCCTTCTTGACGATGCAGGGGATGAGGCCGTCCTCGGGGAAGCGGCCCGCCTGTACCAGCCGGGCGATCGAGCGATAGCGGCGGCCGCCCGCCGGTGTCTCGAAATCGCCGGTCTCGTTACCGTTCTCGTCGAGGATGGCGCGGACGTTGAGGCCCTGCACCAGATCCTCGCGGCGCTCGATATCGGAGGTGAGCTCGTCGAGGCCGGCTTCGACATCGGTCTCGCGAACGTTGCTGTCCGACAGCCGGATGCGGTTGAAGGGAATATCGCGCGCCCGCGAGAAGACGATCATCGGAACGGCGGACTTCTTCTTGGCAGCTTTCCTGGCCATGGTGGTTTCTCCGCGACGGGCGCCGAGAGCCTCTCTCTCGACCCTAAACCCGTCAACGAAACCCCACACTCCTCTCACTCTCCGACCGGGATCGCGGCGGGAGAAGCCCCTCGCATATCGGCTCATCCAACAGGGGTTGCGTATACCTTTTAGTTCAAGGTATATGCCATGAACTAATAGGCATGACACGCACGATGACGCGCACAACCAATCCAAATTTCCTCAACGGCGTTCCCGAGCTGCTGGTGCTGCGGCTGCTACGCGGCCGCGAAATGTATGGCTATGAACTCGTCCAGGCGATCAGGGAGGCGACCGGAGAGGCCATCATACTTGGCGAGGGCGTGGTCTATCCCGTGCTTCACAGGCTCGAGCGCGAGGGCGCACTCGCCTCGCGGCGTCAGGCAGCGAATGGCCGCAGCCGGATCTACTACAGCCTCACCTCGAAGGGGGAGAAGCGGCTGGCCGATATTGCTGGCTCATGGGAACGCATCACCGACGCCATCCGGATTGTTTTGGAGGGACCGCGGCATGCGTGACCTGTTCGGGGCATTGGAGGAACGGCTTCTGCGTTCCGGAGTCCGGCCATCAAGCGTGCGGCGATATCTGCTGGAACTGCACGATCACGTCGAGGATGTGACCGAGGAGTTGCGTCTATCCGGGTTGCCCGAACACGATGCCCGGCGACGTGCGATCGTGCGGCTGGGCGATATTGAAGCACTGGCGCAGCCGATGGAGAAGGACCGGCGATTCCACAGTTGGGCCGGCAGGGCGCCATGGGCGGTTTATCTTCTGGCGCCGCTGGCTGGCTGTGCAGCGGTAACCGCGCTGATCATTTCGGTGCTCATATCGCAGACAGGCGCCGAGCCTGTGCCCTCATGGTTCGAACATGCCGGCATTACGGCGGAATATCTGGTCGGAGGCGGCCTGTCCGCACTGTCGGCCTGGCTGATAACGATCATTGCGTTTCGTCAGCGGAGCAACTGGATCTGGCCGGCCGCGGGTCTCGGCCTCAGCATCGTCTGGGGCGCTGTGTTTGACTTTTCGGTCGTGCTGGCGCCTTCGGCCGACACTGGTGCGCTGGAGGTTGGCTTGGCCATACTGTCCCCGATCCATGTTCTGAAGCTGGCGATCATCGCCTCCGTGCCGGCGTTGGTGATGCGGCGTTCGCAGAAATACCCCGTTTCCTGACAAAAGGCTGTTTCATGATCAATCTTCTGCGCATCGCCGCGGCGTCCTTTGCCGCCTCGATCATGGTGACCGGTGTCGTGGTTGCCGAGCCGCAACGCTTTGAACTCGAACGAGGCGACGGAAGCACCATTCACTGGTCGCTGGACATGCCGGAGAACGGAAGGCCAAAGGGGGTGATCGTTCTCGCCCAGGGTTCTGGCTGCCTGTCTACCGAGCACAATGCGAATCTGAGGCTCATACGCTCGGTTTTCCCGGTCTTTGCGGCGCTGACGGTCGAGAAGTACGGCGTCAAACCGGGTGACAATCCAACCGCCGACCATGAGGATTGTTCGGCGGAGTTTCGGCAGCATCATACGATGACCCAGCGCGTCGAGGACTACCTCGCTGTGCTTTCCCGGCTCCGTACCGAAGCATGGTGGAACGGCGGGCTGGTTCTGGCCGGCGGTTCAGAAGGTGGCGACGTGATCGCGCGTCTTTCGGCCCCTGCAGAAGCCGATGCGACGATCCTGATCTCCACCGGCGGTGGCAAGACTTTCGGGGAGATGGTGCGCCAGTCGATCATGGACGAAATGGAGCGCCACAAGGTCCCGGAAGAAAACCGGCCTCCGGTCGACCAGATCTTCGAGCAAGCGCGAGCGAACCCGACGGGCACCGAGATATGGGCCGGATCGAGCTTCCGTTTCTGGGCGGACGCGATCGACCACCGGATTGTCGATTCCATGCTCCAGGCCGACACGGATTTCCTGCTGGTCCAGGGAGGCCGGGACACGTCCACGCCAGTCGAGATGGCGCGCATCGTGGCCGATCGCTTCTCCGAAGCGGGACGCTGCAATCTGACCTATTGGGAATTTCCCGGACTCGACCACGGCATGGCCGATGCAGTCGGCACGTCCCGGATGAGCGAGGTTCTCGTATTGGCGGCCTCCTGGGCTGAGCAGCGTCTCGCTTCCGATGCGGTATCCTGCGTCAGACCGTAAGCGCTGAAGCTACCGAGGGGGTTAAGTGCAGAAGCGCATAGCCTGATCGGCGTGTTTCCGGCTCAGGCAAGCTCGGGTGTTGGACGAGAGTTGAGAGCAGCTACCAGAGCGAGAACAACGGTCGTTCCTCGTTGACCCCGTATTTATGGCGCAGCGCCTCGATTGCGGCATTCTGGCGCTCGATCTTGCGCTGAAGCCGGTCCAGGTCCGGCCCGGAGACTGAGAGCAGATCGTCGAGAATACGTCGGTACTCCGCTTCGTCGGCCCCTGTCCATCTGCTCATGCGGCGATGGTAGTAGCGGGCCTTCGGTCGACGCCTGATCGTCTCGGCCTCCGCCTTATCGCTTAGCGCCCGTTCGGCGAAGATAAGGTTGCGTCGGGTATCGGCGAGACTTGCTTCCATGCGCGCCAGAACTGCGCGCAACGCATCGCGCGTCATCATTGTGGTCTCCGTGTTTGAGGGCGGCCCGCATGGCGGACCCTGCTGCGATTGCGGTGAGAGCGGCAGCCAGCGCGGTCAGGGATCGACAGGATCGTCGCCGTCGCGGAAGCGCGATGGGATCTCGTCCTCCGGACCTTTCCAGACGACGCGGTTGCCGATCCAGATGGTGACGAAGCCGCCGCCCTTGGGTTGCGGCCTCGACGGGGCCGGCTCGAAATTGCGGCAACTGAAATTCCCTGCCGTGGCCGAGAAGGCGGGAAGCCTGGAGTTGCCGAGCAGCACGCGGTCGCAAACGCCGGTCGGACGTTTGATACGACGGCGGGAGAGACCGAGCCGGAACGCCTCGTAGTCGCGTTCCAGGCTTCCGAGCGGCGGCGTCCAATGGCGGCAGTCGCGGCAGCGGCCCGGTCGATCCCGTGCGGGATCGTCGAGGGGAGGTCCGCCATTGTGGCCCGGAGGGACAGGATGGTCGCTCATGTCTCGCTCCTGTTCGCCGTCTGGCCGGACCGCCCAACACGCCTGACCACGACCGGCCGGGTATCGGCGGCCTGGGCTATCCGCTCGATGGTGGCGAGATCCGCGTCCGAGCAGTCTCCCGTCACCTCGATCTCGACGAAATGGCCACCGCTGCCGACCTTGGAGTCGCGCAGGCGGTGGCTGGATGAGGTGTAGAAGCTCTCATGCCGTTCGATCAGGCATACGCGGGCGCGCAGGAAGAGGATGCCAGAGCCGAGATTGCCGCAGAACAGCAGTTCGTCGGCCTCCGTGGTCTTTGGTCCGCCACCGATCTTTCGGTGGCCGATCCGCCGGAAGGCGGCGTCGAAGCTCGACGGGTCCGGCGTCATCCGCGCCTTCAGTTCGGGATGGAACTTCCATGGCGGACGAAACGGATCGACGCGCCTAACGGCGATCTGGTGGAGGAGATCGGCGAAATAGGCCGGGTCTGCCGGATAGGGACAATCACGCCAAATCTCGCGGACGCGGAGCCGCAACGCTTCCGGCAGTGCGAACAGGTGGGCGCGTGCCTTGCGCCACGACGTCGCGCGCTGGCTCCTGCGATGCCGTTCGGCCTCGTCCCACCAGACGGCGCGACGTGCCATTTCCTCGTCGACGCTGTGCTGTCCAGCGGCGACCTGATCGGAGAAGAGCGGCAACGCCTCGCGTTCGAGGCGTTGCTTGCGGAGGAACGCCGCGCGTTTGCGCGACGTATCTCCATAGGCTTCGGGTCTGTGCCAGCGACGGAAACGCATCACACGCCCTCCCGCGGGGCACGGGCCGCGGCATAGACAATGCGCTCGGCTGCGCGGATGCTGCCCGCCTGGCGTGCCGCCTCGGCCCAGACCGAGATCGGGAAATCGCCGGTAAAGAGGATGTCGCGTTCGATCCCCATGCCGAAGGGCAGTTGGATCGACGACATTTCCTCGAGCGAGAAATAGCCGAGCTCGGGCTCGCCGATATCGGCAAGGCCGAAGAGCGTATCGCCATCAGCGTCGAGCTCGGTGGCGAGCCAGACACCTTCGCCGAGCGGATTGAAGAATTTCACCACCGGCACGTGGTCGCGATCGCGCTGGCGGCCGTTGGCGAGAAGCTGCTCGCGCAGTTCGTCGGTCAGGAGGATCATGCCGCCCTCCTGTCGATAACGGCTTCGCTTTCATCGGCGGACTGCTCGTCTTCCGGCAGGAAGGAGAGAATCCAGTCCGCGGCCTTGCTGGCTTGCGAAGCGGCGCGGATGATGGCGCGGGAATCCTCACGCATCGTGTCGATCCACGCGCCGATGTAATCGCTGTGCCTCACGGTGGGAACAATGCCCATCGCAGCACAGGTGTAGGCAGCCGAAATTTCGGCAACGACCTCCTCGACAAAATATCGCTTCGAGCCGAACGATCCGCCAAGATCGCGGGCGAGCCGCGAGTGATGGCCTGAGGCGTGGCCGAGCTCGTGCAAAGCCGTACGGTGCCAATTTATTGGCTCGAAGAAGGCTTGCGGCGGCGGCACCTGAACGAAATTGTTGAGGACATCAAAGTAGGCACGATCACCGCCGATGCGGAAGTCGATGCCGGTCGCCTTGATGAGCGCCTCGACTTTCGGCTCGACCAAACCGGGAGGCGTGGGCGGCGCGACAGCATGAATCTCGTCGGGCAGACCCTCGCACTGCGCCACGTTGAACACGGTGAACCGCTTCAGAAAGGGGATCGCCTGTGCTTCCCCGCCGGTCTCGCGAGCACGCTTCTTCTCGTCATCGGGAATGAAACGATCGGCGTAGACAACGGTGGTGCCGCGCTCGCCCTTCATCACATTGCCGCCGAGCGACAGGGCCTGGCGAAAGGTTAGCCAGCTCTGGGAGGGAAAGCCGTGCTGCATGACGGCCCCCCAGAGAATGAGGATGTTGATGCCGCTGTAATTGCGGGAGGTAGCGGCGTTTTTCGGCAGGCCGAGCGGCGCCTTTGCTGCCGACTTTCCCCAGGGTTGGACCCATGGTACGCGGCCTTCTTCCAGCTCGGCGATGATCTTGTTGGTGATTTCGTCGTAGAGGTTCGCCCGGTTCGAGCCGGCGCGCGTGGTGCGGTCATGTCTGGACATCGCGGTTCTCCGCGACGGGCGCCGGAAGCCCTCTCCCAGCCCTCAACCCGTCACGGCAAACCCGGTCCGCACTCTAACTCTCCGTGGCGGCATCGTATGAAGCCGCCAATCGTCGTCCTGCACGAAGCCGCCCGAAAGCGAGAACGCTTTTCAGGGCGCCAGCGCAATTCGGTAATCCAGGCTCATTTCGGTCTTGCCTGAAGGAACTGTCTGGGGCGTGGCCTCGCCAAGCTGCTCGAATCCTGCCCTGAGCAGGATCTTGGTTGAGGCAGGATTGTCTTCCACCGTACGAGCTCGTAGTGCTTTCAATCCCAAGGCACGGGCAATCTCGGCAGCAAGCGCGAGAGCATGGCTGGAGATATTTCGGCCACGGTGCTCCGGACACACCCAGTATCCAATTTCGGCGTCTTCCGTTCGGATGTCAAAGAACACCAGGCTTCCGAGGAAGGAGTCTGATGCCGCATCGGAGATTGCCAGCACCGCCAGCGAGCCATCCTTCAAGCCATCTGCAATGACACCTTCGATCAGGTCGCGCACGATCTGCGGGGTGTAATTCTCCAGGGGCAGGTGGGCGAAGCGCTTTACCAAGGGATCGTCCGTTCCGGCGGCATAGGCCTCCGCGTCCGCTCCGGTCATGAGCCTGATCGATACTACTCCGTCCGAGACCGGCAGAATTGCGTGAAAATCGTGACGCGGCGGCTGGGTGGGGGAATTGTTTGTTTGGGGCATCGGGCTTTCTTGGGCTGATTGCATCATTCTGATTCCAGCAACAGCATAGTCTAGCCGGAGAAAGCGTCCATCAAATGCAGATCGCATTCTGTGTTTGGCGCGTGCTGATCGGCGGAGCCAGGTGTGTGCAGCGCTCCAGTCTTACGAAAACCTGTGGGACGACCTTTTGCATCCGGAGATCAGCTCGCCTGACGGGTTGATCTTGCGTAGTTTCCCGAGAAACGATCCTTGTATAGAACGAATCGTCGACGGTGGGGCTCATCGACACATCAAAAGCAGAAAGGACTGACCAATGGCTGTAAATACGATCGACCTCGCGGAGCGCGTGGCTGAAGCACACGGACTGACGAAGACCCAGGCGAAATCCGTCGTCGAGGATGTGCTGAAGGGCATCGCCGACGCGGCCGCAAAGGGTGAAGAGATTTCGCTCAACGGTTTCGGCAAGTTCAAGGTGCAGAACAAGCCGGAACGCGAAGGCCGCAATCCGTCGACTGGCGAGAAGATCAAGATCGCAGCCTCGAAGAAGCTGGTCTTCCAGCCTGCCAAGGCCCTGAAGGATGTCGTGAACGGCTGAGGTTTCAGTCGATATGCGGCATGAGCCATCGCCGGCAGCGGAGCCGGCGCCGATCACCCCCGAAATGCTGGTCGACCTGCTGAAGGTGCAGGCGCCCGCGGGCGCGTTTCTCATTCAGGGGATCGCGCGTGACGTGCGGCCATGGAGCAGCGGCGACCGCGCCTATGTCTATGGACGCCTGGCGCTCGGCGCTGCCTCGGTGCGGTTTCGCACGTCGCCGGAATTTGCGCCGCGCGAAGACGAGGCTGTTACGATCAAGGGTACGCTTCGGATCGATCCGGCCACGCGCAACGGCGAGGACTGGCGCGCCACGCATCAGGTCACATTGATCGGCAATGTGGTCGGGACTTGGGAGCCACGGGCGCCGGTCGAGCCGGCGCTGCAATTGCCGTCGCGTGACGAGCGGTTGCCGCTGGACGAGTTCGTGTCGCTCAACGGTGTCGCGAGCCTCGCGGTTCTGGTCTCGGGCACGGCGCGCGCCGACATCGCTCGCACATTGTCCGATGCCGGTGTGACGGAGCGGCCGGAGTTCATCGAGGCGAATTTCGGAGATCAGGAGAAATTCCTGTCGACACTGCGTGAACTGCGAAACCGGCACGACATTGCGGGTGTCGCCATTGCCCGTGGTGGTGGCGGCGGACAGGAGTTGATCGGCGGGTCGCGCGAGATCATCAGCGAGCTGATCGGAATGGAACGGCCGTTTTATGTGGCTTTCGGCCACGCAACCGACCTGGCGCTGATCGACAAATTTGCTGACCAGTCATTTCATACGCCATCCGGTTTCGGCGCTGCGATTGCCCGCGCGATCTGGTCGGCGGCGCGGCGCCGCAGTCTGGAGCGCGAGCTCGAGGAAGGCGCGAAGAAGATCGACGAACTGGCGGCGCGCATCGGCACGATGGAAGGCAATCTCAAACGGGCAGCCTTTGTCCATCGTCGCGGTGTTTCGTTATCCTGGCCGGTCTTTGCCATCATCATCCTGATCATCGGCGGCTTGGCTTGGGCTTCCGGTTTGTGGCGCGAGCTGTCCTCTGTTTGGATGTGAGGTGGAGCCACGAGCGACCACCTGTGTCGGCGGCGCCACCCCGCCTTTCTGCTCCCGGTTCGCCAGCGGAGGACGCCGGCGGCTCTATTCTCCAGATCGGGAGTATGCGTTGCGGTTCTGATGTTCGCTAAGAACCCGTTTGATAAAGGGTTGAGCGGCAGCGGCTTGCGTGATTCAAGCTTGGGATGTGGACCCGAAAGAGCCGTAGCCGGATGGCCGAACATGAGAAGCGAGCCAAGCGTTACCCGACCGATCTGACGGATGCGGAGTGGCAGATAGTTAGCCCGTTTCTGCCTGCGCCGCCGAAGCTCGGGCGCAAGCCCACGACGGACCTACGCGAGGTGCTGAACGCCTTGAGGTATCTGGCTCGTTCAGGCGGTGGCTGGCGGATGCTGCCCAAGGACTTTCCGCCATGGCAAACGGTCTACTGGTGGTTCCGACGCTTCGTGCGCCGCCTGCTGTTTCGCACGATCCACGACGTAGCGCTGATGCTCGACCGGGAGCGCGAGGCTCGCGGGCAAAGTCCGTCTGCAGCCGTAGTTGATAGCCAATCGGTCAAGGCGCCTTCGGCCTCGTCCGGCGGCGGCTACGATGCGGGCAAGCGGATCAAGGGGCGCAAGCGCCACATCGCGGTCGACACCGATGGACGATTGCTGATGGTCAACCTAATCACGGCCGACATCTCCGACAGCGCGGGCGCGCAGGAGATCATATCTGCGATCCGCAGGCGCTGGCCATGGCTCAAGCACCTATTCGGCGATGGTGCCTACGACCGCACCAAGTTGCTCGAAGCGGCCGCGTTGCGGGACTTCACCGTCGAGATCATCCGCCGGTCTGACGATGTCTCCGGCTTCAAGGTGCTGCCCCGACGCTGGGTTGTCGAGCGTACCTTCGGCTGGATGACGCGCTGGCGAAGGCTCGTCCGCGACTATGAGAAGCGTCTCGATGTGTCGGAGGCGATGATTCATCTTGCCATGGCCAGCAACCTGCTCCGGCGCCTTGCATGAACCCGGTTCTGCTGCACATCATGCCGATATGGAAGAGCAACCTTCAGACCGCCTGATCGATCAACGCATCCGCAATCGGATCATGGAAGCGCTCGAAACCTTGGCTGACGGCGACGAAGGCGTGCGCCGCGAATGGCCAGCGGAATATTTTGAGAGTTTCTACGACTGGGTTCCTCATCGCGGGGATGGTGGAATGCGCCCAAACAGTGCGATCAGCCCGGACGAAGAAGCTTTGCTACTCCAAGTCAGCGGCATTCTCGATGATGCATGCGATGCCACGCCGGGCAACATGACCGCTGACGAACTTATCGCCACAGGCTGGCCAAAGCGCATACAGCCTTTCGCCTACAAGGCGCTCAATCTCATGCGCGCGCGAGGCCGGTTTAGCGAAGAGAACGAGGAGGACGCGCCGTCCGGGTGATCCGACCGCAACCCTGCATTCTCAAACGGACTCTAAGGCCTGTTTATCGGCTGCAAGGCAGGCTGAGCGTCGCCGCCTGCGATGACTCGGTCTGACGCAAGCGATGTTCGTCGACGGACGTGGACGCCTCCGCTAAAATCTACCGGAGGCACCCGGTTTTTGTTTGTATGCTTGGCTCACCGCGCGGGCGGTCATGATCATGCAGCGACCGGCTGAGCCTCCTCCATTGGACGGTCGTCATTACCTGCCGCCTTCTGTAGGAAGCGCGCCAGGGCCGCTTTGCGAGAGTCCCGGTCAAGCGCATAGGCGGTCTGCTTAAACTCGACTCCGTCTAGAAGCCCCTGGATGTAGCCGGCAATAGTATCGGCCGCCATGATGAGGGCAGTATCGAGCGTATGAATGTAATTGCTGGTGACGGATCCTTTCGCGTGGCCCACGAGGGCCGCGATGGTAATTTCCGTAAATCCAAGGTCGTTGGCCACACTAGCGAAGCTGTGGCGGAGGACGTGGGGTGTAATGTCCGCCAGCGGTGAGTCCGCGAAGATTTTTCGCCAGTGATTGGGGAAACTGCCGAACGCGGCGTCGCCATCCCGGCCGGGAAACACATAAGCGCCATCCGCCTCCCTACGACGGTTTTCCAGATATTCGACTACTGGTAGGCCAATCGGTCGGATAGAGCGCCCTTCCTTGCTGTCTTTCAATCGAAGACAACTGGAATCAGTATCTGCTTCCTCCCACTCCAAGGTGACCATTTCGGTTCGGCGGCATCCGGTGAGGGCGATCTGACGGATGATCTCCGCGGTCATGCGATAGGTTTCATTTTCGGCGGCGGCCTTTAGCATCTCTCCGAGGATGCGATATTCGGCCTCGCTCAGACGCCGGGCTCGGATATTGTCCTTCGGCCGCCGTACCCCATGCGCTGGATTGACGTCGATGATGCCGCCTTCCACGGCATAGGTCAGGATGCCGCCAAACAGCCCGATGGTCCGGGTGGCTGTGCCGACGCCACCCTTCACGATTGACTTGCCGCGCAGCTTCTTTGTCTTGGCAACCAGCCGCGTCTTTCCAGCCATGATGTCTTTCATGGCCTTGGTGATATCCGCTTTGGTCAAGTCCTTGACGCGACGCGTGCCGAGGAGCGGCACGATGTGTCGATTAATCCGCCCGACATCCGACACGATGGTGCCTGGCTTCTTCGGCCGTCCGCCTTTCCCAAGAATGAGGCCGGCTTGCAGGTCGGCCAGATAGAGATCGCAGAGCTCCTTGACCGAAAGTGACTTGTGATCGATCTGCTTTTCCTCGGCGGGATCCTCACCCTGGGCGACCCTGCCGAGCTGGGTTTTGGCTTCTTGGCGGGCACGTTCCGGCGTCCAGATACCATGCAAGCCGATCGTGAATCGACGCGAGCGCCCTCCCTGTCGATACTGGATCACATAGCTGCGCTTGCCTGAGGCGAAGACACGAAGCCCGAAACCGGGTAGTTCGTCATCCCATATCACGTAATCACTGGGACGGCTTTCAGCGGCGTCCACAACCCGTTTCGTCAGCTTAGCCATGGACTTCCTCCGTCACAAACCCACCATCTCGCGTAAGCACCACGTAAGCAGCAGGGCGAAAATCGTGGCGAATGGGAGGATAGGCGCGGCGGCACGAAAATTCAAATTCTTTTTTGATTTCAGTAAGATAGCGTGACATGGCGTGCTCCTTCGTATGAACGTCGGAGCTAGCAATAATCCCTCCGAAGGCAGAGGTCACAGGTTCGAATCCTGTCGGGTGCGCATCTTCCCTTCAAGATTGGCTTTCAAGGTCTTACCCGCATCCTTGCTAACCGCTGGTTGGGGGTTGGCAGATTACGTTCCCTGTTTGCTCTTGATCAGCCGGTTCATAGCTTGCTCGGAAAGCACTCTCTGATCGGTTGCTTTCGTGTAGTGTCTACTTGGCTTTCCGTCTTATTGGCCGGTGATCGCCTTAACGCCGGCGGCCGCCGAGGCGAACCCTTCGGCGATGCGGGTGAGACTATGGCATCAATGGATCCATTGTTCGTCAATTTCGAATGGCGATGTCGAATTATGCCTGATTATCGGCACGGCAGAAAGAGGCATTAGTCTCTTCGTCAAGACAACCTAACCCGACGACGAACAAGGAGCTGTTAAAATGAAAACCATCCTCTCTGCACTTGTCTTTACCGCCGCAATTTCTGGACAGGCTCTTGCCATCGAGCCAATTCCTGGAAGCATTACTTATGAGGGCCCGTCGCAGAGCACGCTGAGCAAGACGCCGGTTGGATCGGTCTACTTGCACGAGTTCGAGTATCGCGGCAACAGATACCGCGAGGTCTACAGGGTTGCGGCCGACCATCGCCTCGAACTGGTTGGCCGGACTCAGGGCAACAGCTAAGGTTATGGTCAACCATGTCAAAGGGCCCCGAAGATGCTTCGGGGCCCTTTGACGCATTAGTACAAAGGGAAGCCGTTCTTCGGATGCCGCTCACGCGAGCTTTGCGGCAAGCATGAGGAGCCAACCCTGGAGCTCGAATCGGCCCTATTCTTCAAGCCCGACGCGCCGCTCGAGCGGGGCCTCTTTCCGAGCTCGCCGCATGGTGAATGGATAACCATCGCTGGTTTCGTCGCGGATGCTCGTTGCCGGCCCGGATGATGACTGGGTAAACGTTCGGGCCGTGCGGGTGATCTGTCCAACGGGGTTCTAGAAATGCCGCCGGCTTATGCGTCTATGTACTCGGTGTCCTGCAGGGAAATACGGTATTGCTTGGCGATCCAATCGATGAATACGCGCACGCGTGGAGAGAGCTGGCGCGAGTGTGGGTAGAGGACGTGGACGGGAAGCGGCGTCGGAGGATTGTCCGGAAGAACCTCGACGAGCACGCCAGAAGCCAGTTCTGCGGCAACGCGGTAGCGAGGCAGTTGGACAAGGCCGAAGCCTTGACAAGCGAGAGCCACGTTTGTTTCGGGCCCGGTAAGCGTTATGCGTGTCTCCAGCGTGAGATGGCGGCTCTGACTGCCATTCGTAAACACCAGGGGGGCGACCTCGGCGGTGTCCGAGTCCATCAGTCCGATCATCTCGTGGCTTGAGAGTTCGTCGATCGATTGGGGGGTGCCGGCCCGTCGGAGATAAGCAGGGCTCGCAAAGGTGCCCCGCCTCAAAGTGGCCACGCGCCGACGGATCATCGAACTTTCGGTAAGTTCGCCCGCGCGCAGCACGCAATCGACCCCCTCTCTCAGAAGGTCAAGTGGATGGTGCGCCTCGCTTATGTGCAGACGAATTCCCGGATATTCTTCGAGAAAGCGCGGCAGACCTGGCAGGAGAAAATAACGCGCCTGGGTGCCGTGAACATCCACCCGGATCAGGCCTGACGGCTTGGCGCCAGAAAATGCGGATTCCGCCTCCTCTAGATCAGCTAGCAGACTGACGCAGCGCCGATAGTAGGCCTCGCCGTCAAGGGTCGGAGAAACCTGTCGGGTTGTCCGCTGCAGGAGCTTGACGCCGAGTCGAGCCTCCAGACCTTTGACCGCGTCCGTTACCGACGATCGCGGCAAACCCAGGTCCTCGGCTGCCCTGGTGAAGCTTCGGCGCTCCACGATTCGTGCGAACACCCTCATCGCGTCAAACCGATCCATTATCCGTCCTTTCGAATTCTGATTCCGGAGTATGAGTGATTATCCGCACGATGAGAAGGTGCATGTTCCGCTCATCGCCGGGCGATGGAGCGACCCGGCCAATGGACATGAAAGGAACGGCAAAATGAGCGCATCCACCCCGAAAATCGTTATCGTCACAGGCTCATCCTCCGGCATTGGTGCTGCGATTGCCGAGCGTCTTGGACGCGATGGCTTTATCGTGATTGTCAATTATTCCGGCAACGAGGCCGCGGCAGACGACGTCGTCGGCAAGATCGAGGCTGCCGGCGGCAAGGCCATCGCTGCCAAGGCCGATGTCTCTGATGCTGCGGCAGTCGCGCGGATGTTTGACTCTGCCGAAGCTGCGTTCGGCGGCGTCGATGTCGTGGTGAACAACGCCGGCATCATGAACCTGGCAACGATCGCCGAAAGCAGCGACGATCTTTTCGATCGGCAGATCGCGGTAAACCTCAAGGGCACCTTCAACACGCTTCGGGAAGCCGCTCGGCGCCTCCAGGACGGCGGGCGCATCGTCAACTTGTCCACCAGCCAGGTGGCCATGCTGCATCCGACCTACGGCGTCTACGCGGCCACCAAGGCGGCCATCGAGGCGATGACGGCAATCCTTGCCAAGGAACTGCGCGGGCGGAACATCACCGTGAACGCCGTCGCGCCCGGGCCGACCGGAACGAAGCTGTTCCTCGAGGGGAAGCCGCAAGAGGTTATCGATCGCCTCATGAAGCTTGCTCCATTGGAGCGCCTCGGCCGTCCCGAGGACATCGCGAGCGTCGTGTCGTTCCTCGCCGGGCCCGACGGTGCCTGGATCAATGGCCAGACGCTGCGCGCCAATGGCGGCGTGATCTGACGCAAGAACCCAACACACAAGGAAGGAGATTTATCATGTCGAACCAAGTCATACTGGTCACGGGCGCATCTTCGGGTTTCGGCCTGATGACGGCGCGTGCTCTCGCGAAGGCCGGGCACACGGTCTACGCCTCCATGCGGGAGACCGCCGGGCGCAATGCTCCCCGCGTCGCCGAAATCGAAGGCTGGTCCAAGGAAAATGGCCTCGATCTTCGGACGGTCGAACTCGACGTTCAGTCCGAAGCCTCGGTTGAAGCTGGCGTCGGAAAGGTCATTGCCGAGGCCGGTGGCCTGGACGTCGTCATCCACAATGCAGGCCACATGGTGTTTGGCCCGGCGGAGGCGTTCACCCCTGAGCAATACGTCCAGCAGTTCGATGTGAACGTGCTTGGGACACAGCGGGTCAACCGCGTCGCTCTCCCGCATTTCCGCGCGAAAAAGAGGGGCACCCTGATCTGGGTCGGCTCGAGCTCGACCCGTGGCGGTACGCCGCCATTCCTCGCGCCCTACTTCGCCGCGAAAGCAGCGATGGATGCACTCGCTGTATCCTACGCGAGCGAGCTGTCGCGGTGGGGGATCGAGACGACCATCGTCGTACCCGGCGCTTTCACCAAGGGCACCAACCATTTCGCGCATTCTGGTGCCCCGGCGGATCAGTCCCGTGTCGTTCAGTACGAGCAGGGACCTTACGCGGGCGTTGCTGACACGGCTCTGAAGGGGCTGGCCTCGCTCGAACCGGCTGACGCCGATCCGGAAGATGTCGCGCGGGCGATCGTGGATGTCGTCGACGCGCCGTTTGGGAAGCGTCCGTTCCGTGTTCACATCGATCCGTCCCAGGATGGAGCCGAGATTGTGAACGGTGTTGCCGACCGCGTCCGGCGGGAGCTGTTCCGCAGCATTGGTCTGGAAGACCTGCTTCGCCCGGCGGCCAGTTAAGTTGGGAGCCGATCGTGCGCAACAAATCATTCCTCTGCGAAAGCGTCCGTTGGAGCGTCACGATGGCCATTGCCGCTTATGCGGCAATGGCCTCGGCACAGGAGCGCAGCGGGCAAGCCTTTCCAGGATAGATGGACTTTCAGGGAAGCTATCTGGCCGTCCTTTCGGACGCAGACATGGTCGCGTCGGCATATCTGGACGGCGACCTTGGTCCGCGCTCTCTCGAACTCCGCGACGAACTCGCCATCATCCCTTTGGACAATGGCCTGCCGGGCACCGCTCGTCGAATCCCCGTTTCCAATGCGGTCACCACATGGCCCTCGATCCTGGCCCTGTCGAGTGACGGGCGATTTGCATATGTGGCGGAAACTGACCGTTTCGAGCGTTGGATTCCGTGACGCGAGGAAGTCCGGACACATTGCAAGGTCTTCCTCTTGGCAACAGGGGCCCGTGATTGAATTCCGCTGCTCAATCCAGTGATGCACCGGCCCGGCGCGACGCGAACGACGAGAGCGACCGGGGCAGGAATCGGCCGTCGCCCGGCGCAGCCATCACCTCTCCCTCGTTCATCGCCACCTTGCCGCGCAGCAAGGTCATCACAGGCCAGCCGACGACATCGAAGCCTTCCCAGGGCGTGTAATCCGCGCCATGGTGCATGAGGCTCTGGCTGATCGTCACCTTCTTCTGCGGATCCCACAACACGATATCCGCATCGAAGCCAGGCGCGATCGAACCCTTGTTCGGATAGAGGCCATACATCCTCGCGTGGTTGGTCGAGGTCAGCGCCACGAATTCGTTGAGGCCGATGCGCCCCTTTCCGACCCCTTCCGAATAGAGGATCGGCATGCGCACCTCGACGCCCGGAATGCCGTTCGGCACCCAGCGGAAGGATGTCCGCGCCTTGGGGTTCTTCTTGCCGAGCGGTCCTTCGAAAAAGAAGGGGCAGTGGTCGGACGAGAACGTCTGGAAGACTCCGGTCTCGATCCCGTTCCAGATGGCGTCCCAGCTCGCGTGGTCACGCGGCGGCGGCGAGCAGACATATTTGCCGCCGCTCTCATCCATATTGAGGCCCTTCAGGTCGTCCGCGGTCAGCGACACATATTGCGTGCAGGTCTCCGCATAGATCCGCAATCCCTTGTTCCGCGCCCAGCGGATCTGCTCGACCGCCTCACCGCCGGAAACATGCACGATCATGATCGGGACGCCCGTGAGCTCCGAGTGGCTGATCGCGCGGTGTGCCGCTTCCCGTTCCACGCTCTGCGGGCGCGAGACGGCGTGATAATAGGGGGCGATCTTGCCGGATCGTTCGAGCTTTTCCGTCATGAAGCGGATCGCGTCGTAGCCTTCGCAATGGACCATGACGAGCGCTCCGCATTCGCCGGCGGCGTCGAACACGTCCAGCAATTCGCGATCGTTCAGCACCATGTCGTCATAGGTCATGAAGACCTTGAGGGACGTGTAGCCGTCCGCGACCAGCGCCGGCAGTTCCTGTCCCAGCGCCGCCGGCGTCGGGTCGGTCAGGATGAGGTGGAAGCCGTAGTCGCACAGCGCCTTGCCGTCGGCCTCCCGGTGATAGTCGGTGACCGCCTGACGCAAGGACATTCCGCGGGACTGAAGGGCGAAGGGAATGACCGTCGTGTTGCCGCCGGCGATCGCCGAGCGCGTGCCCGTCTCGAAACCGTCGGCCATGGCCGGACCGCCGAAAGCCGGCTGGGCGAGATGAACATGGCTATCGATGCCGCCCGGCATGACGAGAAGCCCTTGTGCGTCGATCTCCTCCCCGCCCTTCGGCAGGTCCGATGCGACGGCAACGATCCTGCCATTCGCGATCCCGACATCGGCCATCACCGTGTCGGCAGCCGTGACGACCGTTCCGCCCCGGATCACCAGATCAAAAGTCTGCACCATAAGTATCTCCAAACTCAAACCATCACGTCGCCGCCGTTCGGCGACAACGTCTGTCCACAATAGAAGGCGCCTCCCTTCTCGGATGCGAGCAGCAGCGCCGTTGGCGCGATCTCGTCCGGCTGTCCGAATCTTCCGAGCGGAAGCTGGCCCTTCTTCATCGTCAGCCAGGCGTCCGTGTGGCCCGCGAGCAGCGGCGTCTCCACCGGCCCCGGTGCAATGCCGTTGACCATCACGTTATGCGGCGCACCCTCATAGGATAGAGCACGCGTCAGCCCGACCACGCCGGCCTTCGCCGCGACGTAAGCCGCAAGCCCCGGCGCGCCCTTATAGGCAAGCTGGGAGGCGATATTCACGATGCGCCCATAGCGGCGCTCGACCATGCCGGGATAATATTGCCTTGTGACCAGGAAGACACCGCGCAGGTTGATGCCGAGCATCCGGTCCCAATCGGCAACACTCACCTCCTGGAAAGCCTTGTCGGCACCGCCGATGCCGGCGCAATTGACGAGAATGTCGGCCGGGCCAAGAACGGCTTCCGTCCAGCGCGCAAACGCTTCGACGGCAGCTTCGTCCGAGACGTCGCATTCCCTCACGTGCAAGGTCTTGCCCATGCCCGTGAAGGTCGCCGCCAATGTCTCGGCGCCAGCCGTATCGCCCAGATGACAAATGGCGACCTCGGCTCCCGATTCAGCAAACAGCGTCGCGATCGCGCCGCCGATGCCGCGACTGCCGCCGGTGACGACAGCCCGCCTTCCCGCGAGCGTAAGGGGGTTGGTGCTGCTCATGCGGCCACTCCATTCGCCTTCAGCCATTCGTGATAGGATTTCACACCTTCCTCCAGGGAAACCTTCGGCACATAGCCGAGATCGCGCTCCGCGGCAGAGATGTCGAAAGGCCCCTGGCGCATGTCGCCGGGATCGTCTCCCGGCCCCACCTCCACATGCGCGCCCGGCACGACACGCATCACAGTCTCGGCGACCTCGGAGAGCGTAAGCCAGGTGCCGCCGGTGATGTTGTATGCCTGTTGCGGCAGGTTGGGCCGGTCGAGCGCTGCGACCATCGCGTCAGCCGCATCATCGATATGAATGTACTGACGCGGGAAATCCCGCCCGTAAGGAATCCGGGTGATGTGACCGGCAATCGCGTCGGTCAGCATCTGGCGGATGAGGCAGGCGGTCGTGCGGCGCGGCCCATAGACCCAGGTCAGGCGCAGACTGACGGTGTCCACGCCGAACTGGCGCTTATAGGCGTTGAGTATCTGTTCGCTCGCCGCCTTCGATGCGCCGTACATGGAGTCGGGTTCCATCAGTGTCGCCTCGGGCACCGGTCCCTTCGGCGTCGCGCCATAGGCGGTCGCTGTGGAGGCGAAGACCAGCCTGACGCCGCCGATCACCCGGGCGAGCTCGCCGATATTGCTGGTACCTCCGATGTTGACCCGGATCATCTGGATCGGATGATCCGGGGAGACCATCGGTCCCGAAAAAGCTCCGCAGTGGACGATGGCGCGGATCGGATAGCGTCGGGCGATGGCGTGCAGGCCGTGGGCGTCGGTGACGTCGCACTCGATGACCTCCCGCCCATCGACCTTCGTGGCCATCCGGTCTACGGCGATCACCTTGTCACCCCTGTCTTCGAGCCGCCGGCGCACCGCGTTGCCGATGAGCCCGATGCCTCCGGTTACCAGAATGTAGTCGCTCATTTTCTTCCCCTCTTTCCGCGTTTCATCCGGCGAAGTGTTCGATGGGCAATTCCGCCCCGAGCAGCATTTTCGTGTACTCATGCTGGGGCGATGCGAAGATCTTCTCCGTCTCTCCCGTCTCGACGATCTTGCCGTAGCGCATCACCGCCACATTGTGGGCAAGCGACCGGACGGAGTTCAGATCATGGGTGATGAACAGCGTCGCGAGTTGCATCTGGCGCTGCAGATCGCGGACGAGATCGATGATCTGGGCGCGTACCCGGATATCGAGCGCCGTCGTCGGTTCGTCGAAGACGACGAAATCCGGCCGCGTGGCGAGCGCGCGGGCGATCCCCACACGCTTTTGTTCGCCTGCGGTGAGCTGGTGCGGGAAGACCGAGGCTAGCCGGGCGGGAAGCCTGACCAGGTCGAGCATTTCCAGCACCCGCTTGCGCCGGGCCTCCCCCGTGGTCACGCTCCCGTCGAGCGCCAACGGCTCGGCGATGAGATCCTCCACCTTCCAGCGCGGATTGAGGGCCACGTAAGGCTCCTGGAACACCATCTGGATGTACTTTCGCATCGGTCTGAACGCGCTGTCGGGAAGGCCGAGAATATCCGCGCCGCCGAAGAGTACGCTTCCTGCGTCGGAGGGAAGCAGCCTGACGAGGCATTGGCCAACGGTGGTCTTGCCCGATCCGCTCTCCCCCACCAGCGCCAGGGTCTCACCGCGCGGAATACGGAAACTGACATCGTCCACCGCGCGCACGACATGACCCGAAGGCGTGCTGAAATATTTCTTCAGATCGAGCACCTCGATGATCGGCCGCGAGGGAGCCGATTCTACTGGGGCCTTCGGGCAGTCGGCCTTCGCCATGGGTACCGGGCGGGCCTTGGCCGCGGCGAGAAGCTGCGATCCGTAGGACGTCGCGGGACCCGCCAAAAAGGCGGAGGTCGCCGCCTCTTCCTCGATCCTGCCATCGCGCATGATGGCGACCCGGTCGCAATAGCGTGCGACGATGCCGAGATCGTGCGTGATGATGATCGCGCCAAGGCCAAGCTCGCGGCATCGCGAGACGAGGAGGTCGAGCACCTGGACCTGTATCGTCGCGTCGAGACCCAGCGTGGCGTCGTCGGCCAGCACCACCTTCGGCCCGGCGATCATCGCCATGGCGATCACGATCCTCTGCGCCATGCCCCCCGAGAGCTGATGCGGATAGGCGGCCGCTCGCTTCTCGGCGTCGACGATGCCGACCTTCTCGAAAACCTCTATCGCTGCCGCCTTCGCCTGCTTGCGCCCGATGCGGCGATGGGCTTGCAGCACATCGGCGACCTGGTCCCCGACGCTGCGCACCGGGTCGAGCAGAGATTTTGCATCCGTGCCGATCAGGGCCACCTCGCCGCCGCGCAAGCGGCGCAGCTCCTCGTCGGACATGTCGGCGACAGATCGTCCGGTGATGCAGATCTCGCCGGAGGTGATCCCGGCGTTGCCGGGCAGGAGGCGTATCAACGCTCTCGCCAGCACCGATTTTCCGGCGCCCGTCTCTCCGACCACGCCCAGCACCTCGTCGCGGCGTAGAGTCAGGTCTATCGCGTTGAGGGCGCTCTTCCCGGCGAAGGCAACGCTCAGCCCCTTGACCTCGACCAGCGGCGACTCTTCCACGTTTGCCATCAGCCTCTCTCCCTGCGCGGGTCGAAATAATCACGCACGGCGTCGGCAAGCAGTGCGAAACTGAGGACGGACAAGACGATCGCCAGCCCCGGGAAAAGCGAGACCCACCAGACGCCAAGGATCATCTGTTGCGAGCCGACCGACACCATCAGCCCCCATTCCGGCACCGGCATCCGCACGCCGGCGCCGATGAAGGAAAGGCCGGCTGTCAGGAGGATCGCCATGCCAATGCTGATCGAGACCTGGACGATCGACGGAGTCAGCGCGTTAGGCAGGATATGACGGAACATGATCGTCCCGTCGGTAGCGCCGCTGCAGCGTGCGGCCGAAATGAAGGGGCGGTCGCGCAGCGACAGCACCTCGGCGCGGATAAGACGCGCGAAGACCGGGATGAACAGCACCGCCAGCACGATGGCGACGTTCCAGATTTCCTGTCCCATGACCGAGACCAGCGCCATGCCGAGGACGAAAACGGGAAAGGACTGGATGAAGTCGAAGACGCGCATCGTCAGCGAGGAGAGCCAGTTGCGGTAATATCCGACCAGCAGTCCGATCGGCACGCCGACGACGAAAGCGACAGCCACCGCGGTGACGGAAATCAGGAGATTGATGCGCGTGGCGAAGATGATGCGGGAATAGATGTCCATGCCGGAGACATCGGTGCCGAACCAGTGTTCGGACGAAGGCGGCTGCAGCGATGCGATGGGATCCGCCGTCGTCGGCGAATGGGTTGCGAGCACCGGCGCGAAGACGATCGCCAGGACCTGCAACAGGAGAAGGATCAGACCGACGAGAGCCGCCGGACGGCGAAGGATGAATGCGGTGAAATCAGCAATCCGGGACATCGCTTGCCTCACACCTGAATTCGCGGATCGGCAAGTTCGTAGAGAATGTCGACCACCAGATAGACGAGAAGGATGAAAGCGGAGGCGACAAGAACGAAGCCCTGCAGCGCGGGATAATCCGAGTTGATGACCGCCTGCACCGCATATTGTCCGAGCCCGCCCCAGGAGAAGATGGTCTCGACCAGCACGGCAGCACCCAGGAGGAAGCCTATCAGGAATCCGACCAGGGTGATGATCGGCGGCAGGCTGTTGCGCAGGGCGTTCCGGATGATCACCCGTTCGGGCAAACCGCTGGCGCGCTGGTGACGGATGAAGTCGCTGCGCCAGATGTCCGCGAAGGTCGTCTTGGTCATTTTCATCAGAGCGCCGGCGTTCACGATCGTCAGCGTCAGAACGGGAAGGAGCAAGCGTCCGAAAGAGGATGCGAGCGCCTGGAAGTCGCCGGCTATAAGGCTGTCGAACGTGTAGAATCCCGTGACCGCCGGCGGCGCCTCCAGCAACGGGTCGATGCGGCCGAAAGGCGCGGGCGCGATGCCGGCAAGGGAGAACAGGAAGAAGATGAGGAGAAGCCCGACCCAAAAGTCTGGTATCGCGCCCGCGGCGAGACCGTAGAAGCGGCTGGCATAGTCGGTGAAGCCACGCGGCCTGACGACGGCAATGACGGCGACGCTGACCGCGAAAACCAGCGTCAGCAACATGGAATAGAAGATGAGCTCCAAGGTCGCCGGTGCCCGCTCCATCAGGTCCGTGGCAACCGGGTTCGAGGTGAACAGCGAGATGCCGAGATCTCCCTGCACCACGTTGCCCATGTAGTGAACGAACTGCTGCCAGAGCGAGCCGTTGAGGCCGAGCTGTTCGCGGAGGTTGGCGATGCTTTCGGGCGTCGCCATGTTGCCGAGCATGAGCAACGTCGGATCGCCCGGCAGAAGACGCACCAGCATGAAGGTGACGAAGATGACGCCAAGCATTTGCGGAACGATCATCGGCAGGCGCGACAACACGATCCGCAGCGGTCTTGGCAACCGCCGCCAGAGATCGAAGAGGGGCATCCCGAAATCCCTTGTCTCGATGAACCGGATTGCGGACGGGCGGCCGCCCGTCCGCGGGGAGGGAGTCGTCCTGCGTCCTACTCCTTGTAGAAGTCGTACCAGGCGTTACCGTTTGGCGTGTACCAGGAGTAGCCCTTCACATTCGCGCGCATCGCCAGCTGATAGCCGGGATTGAACAGGAAGACCCATGGTGCGTTCTCCACCATGATTTGCTGTACGCGCTTCATGTCGGCAACGCGCTTCTCTTCGTCCGTGCCGATCAGCGCGGAATCGATGAGGCTGTCCACTTCCTCGCTCTTGAAGTGGGAATAGTTGATGAGCGACTTGCTGTTCAGCCAAAGGTTGGCGACGTAGGCGGCATCCGGAACGATCGCCATGTCGCGGAAGAAGTACATCGGGATCTCGCCCTTGGAGTAACGCTCGACAAGCGTCGATGCCGGCAGCTTGGAGAGCTTTAGCTTCACGCCGGCCTTTGCGAATGCGGTCTGGAGGATGACGGCGATTTCCTCCTCGAGCTGGTCACCGGTGCGGTAGCCGAGTTCGGTTTCAAAACCATCCGGCAATCCCGCTTCAGCAAGCAGCTGCTTGGCCTTCTCGACATCCGTGGTGTAGCCGAAATATTCGTCGGTGAAGGCGGGATAAATCTCGGAGATGGGGCTCTTCGTGGGACGTGCGGTGCCGAAGTATACCGCCTGGGAGATCTCATCGCGCGGCACGAGGTGGTTGAGCGCCTGGCGAACGCGCGGATCGTCGAAAGGCTCCATCTCATTCTGCATCTCGACGCGATGGATGTAGTTGCCGAAGACCTTCTTGACGGAAACGCCCGGGATCTTCTCGACCTGCGAGAGCTCGCGCGGCGAGAGATATTCGGCCACATCGATTGCGCCGCCCTGCAGCGCTGCGACCCGGTTCGCGGCGGTCGGCATCTCCTTGAAGATGATCCTCTTCAGCTTCGGCGCGCCGCGATAGTAGCTTTCATTGGCCTGGTAGATGATCTCCTGCCCCGGCGAATACTTAGCAACGACATAGGGGCCGAAGGAGGCCGAATTGGTGGCGAGAAAGCGCGATCCCCAAGGGTCGTCTGGCGTCGTCTTCTCCTTCATCAGTTCGGCATCGAGAATGCCCAGATCGCTGTTGGTCCAGAGCTTCTCGAGGAGCGGCGACGGATTGGGGATGGACACCTTCACCGTCATGTCGTCGATCTTCTCGAAGGCGGATGCGAAGTCCTCGATCTTGAGGATCTGCGTCATGTACCAATGGAAATTGGACTTGAGGTTCCAGCCGCGCTCGAAGGAATACATGATGTCGTCAGCGTTCAGCGGATTGCCCGCCCCGCTCACCACGCCGGGCCGAAGATGGAAGGTGATCGATTTGAAGTCAGGTGCGACTTCCCACTTTTCGGCCAATGCACCGGTGATCTTGGAGAAATCCTCGTAGAGGATACCGTCTTCGCCTTCCTTCATTTCATAGGCGAGCAGACGCTCGTACACATTGCGCCGTAGCTCGTGGACCGCTTCGGTCGGCGGGTATTCCTGGTCGAGAGATTCCGGCGTTCGCGGTCCCGCGACGATCAGCGTCTCAGTGGCGGATTGCGCCATCGCCGGATGGGCCGCGACCAGAACGCCGATAAAAGCGAGTGCAGTTGCCGTGCCCACGAGGGCGCGGCGTGTAAGCGTGGCCTTCGATGCATGAAGCGTTTTTTTCATATCGTTCCCCTTTTTCTTTATGATCGACACCGGACCAAAATGGCAGACGCAGTCGATGTCGGGTTGCCCGCGGCAACCTCTCCTCCTTCCCTATTTTTGTTTTCTTGATTGTGTACAATAAAGAATTCAATAAGGAAGCTGTCAATTGGAAATTTCCCTGGCATGGCAAATCCTGGCGCGGTTGATGCGAAGCATCTAACCAGCGGAGCGGTCCAAGTCGGCGACCGGAGCGAAGTGCGCTCACATCGCTCGCGTGTCCGCTCTATCTGTTTGTGTTAGCCGCATTTGGGCGACGGCAAGTGATTCCACTTGCCTGCAAATGCTCCAGGGAAGGAACGATGAAAAAGGAAACTGCGCCAGTCAAAAGCGGCGGATCGCATAGGAAAGCGGCAACGGTGAAAAGACTGCACGGCTATACGGAGCTCGAAATTACTCGCAAGCTGATCCTCGCGATCTTCGAGCAGCGGCTTCCGCCCGGCCAGCGCATCACGGAGGTGCAGCTGTCCGAGGCGTTCAACGTCAGCAGGACGGTGGTTCGGCAATCGATCACCAAGCTCTCTGAAATCGGTGTCTTCAAGAAGATGCCGAACCAGGGCTGCACCATCGCCTCACCGTCCCGCGATGAAGCACGCAAGATGCTGCAAGTCCGCGAGATGGTGGAACCGGCCATGGTTCGCACGATCGCGCAGTCGCGGACCCAAGAGGATCTCGCATTGCTGCACAATCATATCGCGATGGAAAACGAAGCTCGGCTCAAGCAGGATCGGTCGACCCTTGTTCGGCTTACCGGCGAGTTCCACCTGAAACTCGCGGAGATGTCCGGCAATCCTTATCTCGTCCGTTTGATAACGGAGCTGCAGGTCCTCACCTGCCTTGCGATTCTAGTGCACGCCGAAGCCGAAAAAGGCTGCCCGCGTGACGAGCACAGCACAATCGTCGCGGCGATCGAGCGGGGCGACGGTGAAACGGCGCACGACGAGATGCTTCACCACCTGAAACACATCACGGAAGAGCTCAAGCTTGACCGCAGCGAGCCGGAACCCAATCTGCACGCTGCATTCCAGTGGCTTCGAGACGCGGCAGGAACTTGACGGAACCCCGCCGTTAACGGCTGCCCTTCGTTACTGATCCCACCTGCTGTCGAGGACGGCTTGGGCGGGAGGAACTCGCAACGATTAATGGCGCACCGGCAAAACGCTGCTTCTGATTTGAACGCCAGTTCCGGCGGGAGAAGCTTCCGATGCCGTCGCACAGAGTGCGACGGATCGGCTATATCGCTCCAGCCACTTCGGCTGGAGGGTGAGACCCTGAACGCAATACAGAAATTGCGCTCCCTATCCCGTTTCCCCAAGATTGAGCTTCGATAGGGGAATGCTGCGGATTCGCTGGCCGGTAAGAACCGAGGCGGCATTCACCACGGCGGGCGGCACGCCGGGAAGGCCGGGTTCCCCGATGCCGCCCATGGGCTCGCCGCTTTCGACGATGCGCACATGAACGCGCGGCATCCGGTTCGGCGGCAGGATGGGATAGCCATCGAAATTGCGCGCCTGGGGCATGCCGCCCTCATAGACCACCTCTTCAAGCAGCGCCGAAGAGAGCCCCAGCGCGACGGCGGAGTTCACCTGCGCCTCGATGATGGCCGGGTTGACGATGCTGCCGGGATCGATCGCCACCCAGACGTCATGCACCACCACTTCGCCCTCTTCGATCGAGACTTCCGCAATGGTCGCCACCTCGCTTCCGAAGGGCGAAGCCATGGCCACACCACGAGCGCGGCGGCTGCCGTCGTCCGCTTCAAAGGGACCGCGTTTCCAGCCGCCCGACAGTTCACCCACCGCTTCGAGAAGCGCTTTGTGGCGGGGGCTGTGCGCCAGAAGGCGCAGGCGCAGTTCGTAGGGGTCCTGCCTGCCCGCGTCGGCCATTTCGTCGAAGAACGTCTCATAGAAGAAATCATTCATCGAATGGCCCACCGAGCGCCAGTAACCCAGCATCGCGGGCTGCGCCAACGGAACCTGGGCCACGCGGCGATTGGGAATCGCATAGGGCTTGCCCGCGATCCCTTCGACGACGTCGCTGCCCGCTTCGTTGGGCTTGCGGCCGAACCAACGCTCCGTCGCGCCCTGGCCCACGGCTTCGGCCTCGATTGCAATCGGCAGGCCTTCCTCGTTGAGCCCCGCACGGAACCGCGCCAGACCCATCGGTCGCAACGTATCGCGCAGGAACTCCTCCTCGCGGCTCCAGATCAGCTTGACCGGGCGACCGACGGCCTTCGCCAGCAGGATCGCCTGGGGAAACGGATTGGCGGGGCCGTAAAGGAAATGCCGGCCGAAGAAGCCGCCGAGTATGGGCGAATGGATGTTCACTTTCCCGGGTTCGATTCCGGCAATCTCCGCGGCTGCCTTCTGGATCGCTTCCGGGGCTTGGTTGGGCAGCCAGAGGTCGAGCGTGCCGTCCTCATTGAACCGAGCAAGCGCCGAGGGAGGCTCCAACTGGCCGTGTGCGAGAAACGGTGCATCGTAGACGGCTTGAACCGTCGTGGCCGCATCGGCAAGTGCTGCGGCCGCATCGCCTTCGGTCTCCGCATCGATGCCGGGACCGGGCGCGGCCAGCATCGCTGCGCGCATGCCCTCGCTCGAGAAATTGGCTGGCATGGTGTCCGGAGTGACTTCGCCCGGCTCGGCCCAGGTCACCTCGAGAGCCTCTGCCGCCATGCGTGCCCGCCACCAGCGATCGGCAACAACGGCCACCGCACCGGGCAGACGGTGGATCGAGTGCACGCCGGGCATGGCCTCGACCTCGGCCTCATTGGCAATGCTCTCGGGCTCCTGTCCCAAACGCGGCGCGTGCTGCACGGCCGCCTGGAGCATGCCTTCGACCTGCTGGTCGATCGTGTATTTCGCCCGTCCGGTGGATTTGTCGCGAACATCAAGCCGGGCGACCGGCTGGCGGATCCAGCGGAAATCCGCAGGATCCTTCAGCGGCGCGTCGGCTGGAACGGGCAGTGCCGCAGCATCCGCGGCAAGGTCGCCATAATCGAGCGAACGGCCGGAAGCAGCATGGACCACCCGACCCGGCTCTGTCGAAAGTTCGTCGACCGGCACGTCAAGACGCGCCGCGGCGGCCTGCATCAGCATCAGCCGGGCCAGAGCGCCCAGCCTGCGCATCGTCTCATAACTCGAGCGGACCGACTGGCTGCCGCCGGTGATCCGGCCGCCGCTTGCCATCACCAGATAGTCCGGTCCAGCGGGTGCGGATTCCACCGTGAAGCGGGCGGGATCAGCGTCCAGCTCCTCGCCGACGATCTGCGCCATGGCGGTAAACACGCCCTGGCCACCTTCGATGAAGGGGCTGCGCAAGAGCACCGTGCCGTCGGGGCGGATTTCAAGAAAGGCTGGCACGCGCGAACCCGGTGCCACATCCGCGGCCGTCTCCTGAGCGCGGGCGATGCGGCCAGGAAGGACCACGCCCAGCACCAGCGCGCCAAGCGAACCGCCGAGGAAGCTGCGCCGGGACAAATTGAGCGGCTCGCGCTCGGAAAGCTGTTCGATACCGAACATCCTGGGATCGGTGGCGTTCATTGCTTACCCCCCTTAGGCTTGCGAAGCGTCGCGCACGGCGGCGGCGATGGCGTTGTAGGTGCCGCAGCGGCACAGATTGGTCATCGCGGCAGCAATGTCGTCGTCGCTCGGCTGCGGTGTTTCCTTAAGGAGCGCTGTGGCGGCCAACACCTGGCCCGATTGGCAATAGCCGCATTGCGGAACCTGATTCTTTACCCAAGCCTCGACAACGCGATGGCCGACCGGGTCTTCCTCAACCATCTCGATCGTACTGATCGCGGTGCTGGCCACACTTTCGACGGGCGTCACGCAGGAGCGCGTGGGGAAACCATCGACCAGCACGGTGCAAGCCCCACACTGGGCGATGCCGCAGCCATACTTTGTGCCGGTCAGGCCGAGATTGTCACGGATCACCCAAAGCAGCGGTGTTTCCGGCTCCACATCGATGTCATGCGTCGTTCCGTTGACGTTTAGCTGCATCAGATTCTCCTATAGGTCTGGCGTTGCTTTCCTGTCGTGCAGGTCGTTGACCGGTTACCGATCGGGGACCACCGCATCTCGCAATGCTGCCCGACTGTAGCTCAACCTTCTCGCTGATCACTTTGACGTGCGGTGAGGACTGCGTTCGAGATTTAACCCGTTCAGGCAGAACTATAGCCGGTCATCTTCGATAACTGAGATAGCCCTGTTCATCAATCCGCAGCAGGCGGCTTGGTCATTCATTGGGGTAGAGCAACCGGTCGATCAATTGCCGCTTCGTCGAGCTCGTCTGGCGATCTCCGTATCGTGAAGGGCGGGTCACCAATCCTGCGAGTCGATCCCTCGCGCATCGTGGCGCTGGAATTTTCCTTCGTCCAGGCGCTCGATGCTGTGGGCGTTACCCCGGTCGGCATTTCCGACGACAATCAGCCGAAGCGCATCGAACAGCTCATCGGCAAGAAGATCGATTATTTCCTTTGTCGGTACGCGCCCCGAACCCAATCTGGAACTCGTCAGCACGCTCTCGCCATCGCCGATGAGCCAGCTTGCTCCGACCATCGTGCTGGGGGTCCAGTGGCAACTGTTCGTTATCTGAGACGCTTGAGCTAGGCGAGATCAGCGTGGACCATCATCGCACCGTTGCTGGTCTCCTCAATGGCGAGCCGCACACCATAGGCATCGCTTGTCACTTCCGCACCCAGCACTTCCTGGGGCTGGCCATCTGCCGCGATCTGCCCCTCATACAGAAGCAGGAAACGATCCGCGAACCGACAGGCCAGGCCGAGATCGTGCAGGGCAGCGATCGTCACGATGCCGCGCTCGCGTGTCACCCTCTGCACGATGCTCATCACTTCGAGCTGGCGGCGTAGATCCAGCGCGCTGGTCGGCTCGTCCAGCAGCAGGACGTCGGGATTGCGCACGAGCGCCTGGCAGAGCGCCACAAGCTGCTGCTGGCCGCCACTGAGTTCGGTGACCAGGCGGTCCGAAAGATGGTCTATGCCGAGCTCCTCAAGAGCCTGCTCCACGCATGCAATGTCGTCCCCCGTGGTCTTGCCACCGCTCCAGCCGCGCTTGGCCAGAAGAACGACGTCGAATACGCAGAGCGTGGCGCGCATTGCCGTGTGCTGGGTCAGCAGGAAGATGCGCTCGGCCCGGTGCCGGTCTGACATGCCCGATATATCGCAGCCGTCGAGGTAGATCCTACCGCAGGACGGATTCAGAAGACCTGCCACGAGCCGGAACAGCGAGGACTTTCCGACGCCGTTGGGACCGACCAGAGCCGTGAGCTCGCCGCGCTGCAGTGACGGCGCGTCCAGCCTGTCGAACAGCCTGTGGGTGCGATAGGCGAAACCGAGGCCACTGATCTCCAGACTCATCGCCACGTCTCCTTGCGGATCGAGAGGATCAGGCTGAGGAAGAAGGGCACACCTACCAGCGCGGTGATGATGCCGATCGGATAGATCACACCAGGCGTGATCCCCTTGGAAAGGGTCGAGGCCGCCGACAGGATGATGGCGCCGGCCGATGCCGAGACGGGCAGGAAGTAGCGCTGATCCTCGCCCACCAGCATACGCGCGATATGCGGGCCGACAAGACCCACGAACCCGATGGTACCGACGAAGGCGGTCGCTGTCGCCGCCAGCAGCGAGATCGACGTCAACATCTCCAGCCTGAGCCGGGCGACCGGCACGCCAAGACTTGCTGCTCGTTCGTCGCCCATGGTGAGCGCCGTCATCATGGAATTGCGCGCCCAGGCGAGCGGGACCACCAGCGCCAGCAGCAAGGCGCATATGCCGATCTTCGTCCAGGTCGCACGCGCCAGGCTGCCCATCATCCAGAACACGATCTGCTGCAGCTGGGCCTCCGAGGACTGGTACTGGATGAAGGCCAGCAGTGCGTTGAAGGTGAAGAACAGCGCGATCCCCACCAGCACGAACGTTTCGATGGTGACGCCGCGCATGCGTGTGAAGAGGAACAGCACCAGCGAGGTGGCGAGCGCGAAGACGAAGGCGTTGGCGGTGATGAAGAAGGAACCTCCCGTCGGCAGCAGTCCGATGCCAAGCGCGATCGCGAGTGCGGCGCCGAAGCTCGCCGCAGACGAAATGCCCAGCGTGAAGGGATCGGCGAGCGGATTGTGCAGGATGGTTTGCATCTGCGCGCCGGCCACACCGAGCATGGCGCCGACGAGGACGGCCATGACCGCCACCGGCAGGCGCACGTCCCACACGATGATGGCGAGCTTGGGCTCGACGCTTTCGGGTGAGACGAGCGCAGTCAGCACCTCGAGCGGGCTGTACCAGCCGGGGCCTATGGCGATGTCGCTGCAGACGGCGATGGCGAGCGCCGCGAACGTGCCCGCCACGAACATCGACTTTCGGAAAATGCGGCGGCGGTAGCGCTCTCCGGCCCGCAGGGTGGTCATCTCCGCCAAGGCTTTGCTCCGCTGTTCGAGAGAAGCGGCGGCCGGACTTTCCGGCCGCCGCGCCGGGCTCAGTCGAGAGTGGTCCAGAAGACGCCGCTGACGTCGATGGGCAGGAAGCGCTCGTGCAATTCCTCGAAGGTCGCCTGCGGGTCGAGGTCGGCAAACCTGTCGGGATGCAGCCACTTGGCCAACGCCTGCACCGCCACGAAGTGGTAGGGGCTCTGGTAGAACTGATGGTAGACGGCCAATACGTTGTTGGCTTTCACCGCCTTCAATTCCGGAAACCCGGCGCGCTGCATCAGGCCCTGGAGCTGCTCCTTCGCTTTGGCGGGGTCGGCCTCGTAGCCAAGCCACACGGCCATATTGCCCGGATTCGAATCGGACCAGTTGGCGCCGGTGGCGAGGATGTAGTCCGGATCCTCGACGACCAGCGCTTCCGGGTTCAGCACGCCGCTGACGCCGGTGAAATACTTCGTGCCGATATTGAAGCCGCCGGCTTCGGCGACGAACTCGCCGAAGTTGAAGTTGCCGAAGGTATTGCAGCAGACCGTGGGATCGAGTCCGGCGGCGCGCTCTGCGAAGACGGTCGGGCGCTCGTCGGGCTCCAGGCGGGTGGTCACGTTATATACCCGCCGCATCTGTGCCATGTAGTAGTCGGCGAAAGCCTGCGCCTCGGCCTCCTTGCCGAAGATGCGGCCGAGCAGCAGGATAGATGGTACAGTGTTCTGCGTCGGACGTTCGCGGAAATCCACGAAGACGGTCGGCACGCCGGCCTTTTCCAGCGTGTCGATGATGCCGCTCTCCCTGATCTTATCGTAGAAGCCGAGCGTCACCACCAGCACGTCGACGTCCAACTCCAACGCCTTCTCCACGCTGAAATCGGCCGAGGCGGCTGCACCGATCATCGGCACGTCCTTAGCGTCGGGAAAACGCGCCAGATACTTGTCCCAGGTGTCGGGATCGAATTTCGGCAGGTCATCGCCGATGGCGGCAAGCTGGTCGAAGGGGCTGTCCTTGTCCAGCACCACAGTGGCATAGAACATCCTGCCTTCGCCGAGAATAACCTTCTTGGCGCCGTGCGGTACCTCGATCGTACGCCCGGCAAGGTCAGTGATCGTGATCTTCTCCTGCGCACTCGCCGAGGTCGTTGCGGTGACGAGTGCGGCCGCGAGCCACGCCATCGTCAGCAGCAAGCGGCGGATCGCTGCGCGCAAGCGCATTGCGTCGTCCAGCATGCAAATCTCCATCTTTGTCATGCCGCGCGCAGGCTGTTGCCCGGTACTTGCACGGCTTGTTGAACGGGTTTGCTGGCTTGGATCGCGTAGCGATCCTGGCTGGCTCGATCGATCCGCTGGTGAAGCGGCATGTGACGGCCTTGCGCCCTACGTATGGGCGAGAAGCCGCGATCGATGACGATGTCTTCGAATCCCGCGTCGCGAAGCAGCGCCGCGACGTCCTCGGCGCGCGCGCCGCCGGAAAAATGCACCTGGGCAAGGATGCGGTTGTGACGCTCCCTGTCGATGCCGGGTCTCTCGGCCATACTGGCGAAGCGCTTGAGGACGGCTGCTGCCTTCCTCAGGAGCCGGGAGTACAGCGTCCGCGCCGCCATATCGGCATCCACGATCAGGACCCTGCCGCCGGGCTTCAGCACCCGGAACCAATCCGCGAATGCAGCCGCCGGATCAGGTAGGGTCCATACCAGATGCCGGGTCATGATGACGTCATAGGCCGTGTCGGCCAGAAGCGTGTTCTCGGCATCCCCCATGATATATTTCGCGTCGAGTCCGCGCGCTCTGGCCTTGGCCTTCGCCCTCTCCAGCATGGGTTCGGAAAAGTCGAGCCCGGTCACGGAATAGCCGCGCTCGCACAGAAGCCGCGATATCACGCCGGTGCCGGAGGCAAGGTCAAGCGCGTTGCGACCGGCACCAGCCCCCAAATGCCTTTCGATCAGGGCATGCCATGCATGGCGCTCGTCATCCCCGAAGATTTCATGCCCCGGTGAAAGATCAAAGGAGGCGGCGCGAGCCGACCAATAATCCCGGATCTCGTCCTTGATCGTCCAGTTCTGCCCTGCCATCGGCAAACTCCCCGTTCGCCGTCACGTCTAAAAAATATGACTGTGATTGTCCACTAAAGTTTTCAGTGGATGCTCACGCACTCGTTGAGCGGGTGAAGCCAGCCAGAGGTGAGCCGTTTTCAGAACACAAGCGATCGGTGAACCTGAGCGCCAGCCCAGGCGCCGTCGCCGACGGCCAGCGAGACCGAATGCGGCACGCGCGCGACATCTCCACAGGCGAACGCTCCGGGCACATTGGTCTCCTTCATCGCGCCGGTCTTGATCTGCCACCCGAAAGGTGTTTCCTCCAATTCGCAACCGAGCATTTCCGCAACGGGTGTCGCAGGCCTGTTGCGAGATGCCGTAAAGAGGCCGGCGAAAGACAGCAGCCGTCCGTCCGCCAAGCGAACGTCTGCCACGCCCTCAAGCCGCGCTATCGGCGTTTCCTCGATCGTGATGCCCCGCGCCGCTAGTTCGGCAAAGTCGCTCGGAAGGAGCTTCAGCACTTCATTCGTGATCAGGGTGACCTCGCCCCATTCCGGCAAGAGCATTGCCTGATGCAATGACCCCGGTCCTGTTGCGATCACCCCGAGTCGACCTCGATCAAGCTCATAGCCATGGCAGTACGGGCAGTGGAAGACGCTTCTCCCCCATCTCTCCGCTAGTCCCTCCACCTGCGGCAGCGCGTCGGAAACGCCTGTGGCAAAGAGCAGCCGGCGGGCTTCGGCCATCTCCCCGTTGGCGAGGGTTACTGTGAAGGCGTCGCGGGTTCCTTCCGCCCGCTCCACCGTCCCATCACGCCAGTTCAACGTCTCGTATCTCGACAACTGCTCCCGCGCCCGTTTGGCGATTTGAGCCGGATCAGCACCGTCCTGCGTCAGGAAGCCGTAGGAGTGGCTGGCGAAGCGATTGCGCCGCTGCCCTGCGTCGATCACGAGGACCTGGCGCCGTGCGCGGAGCAATTGGAGGGCGGCGGCCATTCCAGCGTAGCTGCCACCGATGATGATGACGTCAAACGGCAAGTCCTGTCTCCTTCTCACTTTGGCTCGGAGCTTGGCGGTTTTCGTTTCAAGTCTGCACCAGATCGGACCGATCCATCTCCGCAATGGTCTTGTGGATGCGGATCATGTGGATTTTCTCGCCCGGCCGCATGATGCCGATCACGGTCTCGATGTCGGGACAATCCTCGTCGCGGCAGGCAAGTTGGGTGATCGATACGACGATGGTTTCGTCGAGCTCGAAAAGCTCACGCACCCAGGCTTTGATTTCCCGGGCCTTTTCTGGAAGCGATCGACGCGGCGCGAAAGGATTTGCGAGGCGGTTCATGCCTGTGTTGCCATCCAAGATGGTGGGCCCGATTAACGGCGGAGATCCCGCCGTTTCGGGTGTTGCCCGTTCAGGGGAGCACCGCCTCTGCTTCCGCCCGGCACTTCATGAAACCGTCCTCGATGACGTCTTTGGGCAGGTTGCGGCCGATGAAGACGAGACGGCTGACACGCGGCTCGTCGTTCTTCCAGGGCCTTTGATGATCGCCCTCGATCAGCATGTGAACAGCCTGAACGACGAAGCGGTCGTGGTCATCCTTGAACGAGAGAATGCCCTTCATGCGCAGGATATCCATCCCGAAGCGCTGCGTGATCATCTGCACCCATGGCAGGAATTTTCGCGGATCGAGCGGCTTCTCGGTCACGAGCGAGAAGCTGGTCACATGATCGTCATGCTCGTGGTCATGCTCCTCGTCGAGGAAGTCGGGTTCGATCTCTAGAACGCGGTCGAGATCGAAGGCGGCTCGATTGAGAACCTGGTCGAGGGGCACGTCGCAACGCGTGGACTGCTTGATCGTGGCCGTCGGATTGATCTTGCGGATGCGGGCCTCGACGGCGGCCAGTTCCTCCGGTGAAACGAGATCAGTCTTGTTCAGGATGACGATGTCGGCAAAGGCGAGTTGCTCCTGCGCCTCATGTGCCTGATCGATCTCGCCCAGCAGGTGCTTGGCGTCCACCACGGTGACGATGGCGTCCAGCTTCGTCTTCCGGCGAACGTCATCATCGACGAAGAAGGTCTGGGCGACCGGCGCCGGATCGGCAAGCCCGGTCGTCTCGATGAGAATCGCGTCGAAGCGGTCCTTGCGGCGCATCAGCCCGTCGATGATGCGGATCAGGTCGCCGCGCACCGTGCAGCAGATGCAGCCATTGTTCATCTCGAAGACTTCTTCGTCGGCATCGACGATCAGGTCATTGTCGATACCGACCTCACCGAACTCGTTGACGATGACGGCGTATTTCTTGCCGTGCTGTTCGGAGAGGATGCGGTTCAAGAGCGTCGTCTTGCCGGCGCCGAGATAGCCGGTCAGCACGGTCACGGGAGTCTGTGCGGCAGGTTGAGCGGACATAGTTGTCTCCTGTTTCGTTGTGGTCAGCCGGCCAGCGCGCGCACGACGTGCGTCGCGCCTGACTTGAAGGTTTCTGCGATGCTCGAGGCGATCTTCCGGAGGGCCAATCCCGCCCCGCCGGACTTTCCGTCCAGCGCTGCCTCGAACAATTGCCGCACCGGGCCCGGATCGATGCCGTCGGTGATGAAGACAAGGCGTGTTCGGCGATCGTCGCTCGGCCACGCGTCCAGGACGGTTGGTGGAAAAACAACATGCTGGACGGCATGGATGACGCGCGGCCGATCGGGCTCGCCCCGGTCGTGCACGAGGCCTTTGACCCGCAGCAAACGAGGGCCTGCCGACATGGCCAGCAAATTGAGGAATTTTGCAAAGGCTTCGCCTTCAATCGGATCGGTGCGGGTGATGGCGAATGTGCGGATCCGCTGGCCGTGGCGCCCGAAGGAAGGTTCGCGTTTCACACGATCGTCCTTTGACCCATGTTCGTCGGGATTTCCGATCGCTTTTTCCAGCGCCAGCCAGCCGATCACATCGTCTCCGAGCGCTCCAGGTGCATAGCTGCGGTGCTCAAAAAGAACGGCCGCATCAAATTGCGCCCGGTGAGTGTCGTGGATTGCCGCGGCGGGGTTCATCTCTGAGAGCCGCAGCTTGAGACCTTCGATGTCCTTCATCGTGGCCGGATCGCGCGCCAGATCTGTCTTGGTCAGCGCGAGGCAGTCGGCGAAGGCTATTTGCTTGGCTGCCTCGAAATGGTTTTCGATCGACAGTTCGCCAGTGACGATGTCGACAAGGGTGATGATGCCGGCGAGCTCAAAGTTTCGTGCCACGAGATGATCTCGAAGCCGCAAAGCCGGCGCGCCGCCCGGGATAAGCTGGCTCACGAGGGGCGCAGGATCTGCAAGCCCTGTGGTCTCGATGATGACGCGATCGAGCGCAAACTCGCTGGCGTTCGCCAGAACGTGGAGTTCGTGCAGCGTCGAACGGATATCGCTGCCCACCGTGCAGCAGAGGCATCCCGCGGTGGTGCGCGAAACCTGTGTCTCGCCCACGCGCACAAGGTCGTGGTCGAGTGCGACCTCGCCGAACTCATTGATGATCACGGCTGTGTCGCAAAAGGCCGGATCGGCGAGCACTCGATTGAGAAGCGTCGACTTACCGGCGCCGAGGAAGCCGGTCAGCACAAAGACCGGCGTCTTATCCATGCGCGCAGCTTTCGCACAGGCCCGACAGTTCGACCGTGGCCGCCATGGTACGAAACCCTCCTTTCTTGGCGAACTGGCGCAGCACGCGATTGAGTGCCGCATCGTGGAGTTCGCTGGTTCGGCTGCAATTCGTGCAGATCGCAAACGCCGCCTGACCATGGCCGCCGCACTCCGTGTGGGTGCAAAGCGCGAAGGCGCTCAGACTTTCGATCTTGTGGACCGCACCGTCGTCGATTGGTGAGCGCGGTGTTTGAAGGAGCAGAAGCCGGCATTTGGTATGATATAACATTTTTCATTTGACGAATGTGATAACATAACATAGTCCGTCGTCAAGAGCGGAAGCCGCTTGGATTTCGCGGGGACGGGAACGAAATGTCTGCGTGCGTGACCTTTGAAGACCTGACGCTGGGCTACAACAGCCATCCGGCGGTGCATCACCTGAACGGCGTTGTCCGCAGCGGTTCGCTGACGGCGGTGGTCGGTGCAAACGGTTCGGGCAAGTCGACGCTCATGAAGGGCATCGTCGGCGTGTTGAAGCCCATTGCGGGGGGCTGCCGTGTCGCGCCGCGGGTGAAGCTCGCTTATCTGCCGCAGCAATCGGAATTGGATAGGTCGTTTCCAGCCCGCGTTGTTGATCTTGTGTCGCTCGGCCTTTGGCCCAGGCGCGGCCTGCTCGGCCGCCATCGCATCGAGGATCGAGAGGCGGTGGCCAAGGCGCTGTCGTCGGTCGGATTGGAAGGGTTCGACAAGCGGCCCATCGATACGCTCTCGGGTGGGCAGTTGCAGCGAACTCTCTTTGCGCGGGTGCTGGTGCAGGATGCCGACCTCATCCTGCTCGACGAGCCCTTCAATGCAATCGATGCGCGGACGGTCACGGACCTGATCGGGTTGATCAAGCGCTGGCACGGCGAGGAGCGCACGATCATGGTGGTCGTCCATGACTTGGAGCTGGTGCGGCAGCATTTTCCGGAAGCGCTTCTTCTGGCGCGGCGCTCTGTCGCCTGGGGCGACGCACGCAAGACGCTCGCGCCGGAGAATCTTCTGCGGGCGCGTCAATTCCACGAGGCCTGGGATAACGACGCGTCCTGGTGCGCGCCCGAGGATGGCCGCGGCGACGCGCATGCCCATGATGGATCGGGCAAGCAGCCGCCGCAGGCGGAGCAGGCCGATCGCGGGGGCGCGGCCTGATGCTCGCTCTCTATGATTACCTGATTGGGCCTTTTGTCGAATTCGCTTTCATGCAGCGCGCGCTCGCCGGCGCGCTGTTGCTCTCCGTCAGCGCATGCCCAGTCGGAGTGTTCCTCATGCTGAGACGTATGAGCTTGACGGGCGATGCCATGGCGCATGCGATCCTGCCGGGCGCAGCGGTCGGCTTCCTGCTTTACGGTCTGCAGATCGTTCCGATGACGCTCGGCGGCCTTGCCGCCGGGGTGATCGTTGCGCTCGGTGCAGGCGCAGTTGCGCGGCTGACGATCCAGAAAGAAGACGCCTCGATGGCGGCCTTCTACCTGATCTCACTGGCGCTCGGCGTGCTGATCGTCTCGCTGCGCGGCTCCAACGTCGACCTCATGCATGTGCTGTTCGGCACCGTGCTGGCGCTCAACAACGATGCACTGAGCCTTATCGGCACCATCACCGTCGTGACGCTGGCTGCACTTGCCATCTTCTGGCGTGCGCTGGTGGCTGAATGCCTCGATCCACTGTTCCTGCGTTCCGTGTCGCAGCTCGGGCCACCCGTCCATTTCGTCTTCCTGGGACTTGTCGTGTTCAATCTCGTCGGCGGTTTCCAGGCGCTCGGCACGCTGCTCTCGGTCGGGCTGATGATGCTGCCGGCAGCCGCCGCACGGTTCTGGACGAGCCGTGTTGAGCCGATGTGCCTTCTGGCGGTTGTGATCGGCGCCGCCTCCTGCATCTCGGGCCTGCTTCTGTCCTACCACGCTTCGCTGCCCTCCGGCCCCGCGATCATCCTGTCGGCCGGCGTCGTCTACATATTTTCCATCCTTGCCGGCACGCGCGGCGTTCTCGCAACGCGCGTTCGGCCCACCGCCCACCGTATCGCCTAAACAAAAGGAGATGATCGAATGCCCAGGATGTTGAAGCTCGCTGCGGCCGTTAGCGCTATATCGTTATTTCCTCCCACGCTTGCGACGGCGTCGGTCGACAATCTCAAGGTTGTCGCCAGCTTCTCGATCATTGCCGATTTCGCAAAGAACGTCGGTGGCGACCGAGTCGAGATCACGACGCTGGTCGGGCCGAATGGCGACGCCCATGTCTACGAGCCGAAGCCGGCGGACGCCGCTGCTGTTGGTGTCGCGGATGTGGTTCTGGTGAATGGCCTTCAGTTCGAGGGATTCCTTCAGCGCCTCGTCGAGGCGAGCGGGACCAAGGCGCCGATCGTGGAACTGACCAAGGGCGGCGAAGTGCTGAAGAACGCCGAGGAAGAGCACCATCATGGTCATGACGAAGCCGCAGAAGGCGAGCACGAGGCTGCCGAGGATGGGCACAAGCACGAGGAGGGCCAAGAACACGCGCACGAGGAGGGTCACGGTCATCACCACCACGGCGAGTTCGATCCGCACGCATGGCATTCGGTCCACAACGCTGAGGTCTATGTAAAGAACATTGCCGATGCCTTCTGTGCTGCCGATCCTGCCGGCTGCGACACTTACAAGGCCAACGCCGAGGCCTATGGCAAAAAGCTCGAGACGCTGGAAGAGGACATAAAGGCGGCCGTTGCGGAGATTCCCGAGGACAGGCGCACCATCATCACGTCGCACGACGCCTTCGGCTATTTCGAGCATGAGTACAGCGTGAAATTCCTTGCGCCCGAGGGTGTCTCCACCGAGTCGGAGGCCTCCGCGGGTGACGTTGCTGCCCTCATCAAGCAAGTCAAAGAAGACAAGGCGTCAGCGATCTTCGTGGAGAACATCACCAATCCGCGGCTGATCGAACAGATCGCCAGCGAAACGGGGATCAAGGTAGGCGGCACGCTCTACTCCGATGCGCTGTCGGACGAGAGCGGCCCGGCCCCGACATATATCGATATGATGCGCAGCAACGTGAACACCATCAAAGGTGCGATCCTCGGAAGCTGAGCGTCCGCAGCATGAGCAAAAAGGCGGAGCAATCCGCCTTTCCTTCTTCCAGAGCCGGATCGGCCAGCTCGACCTGTCCTGCGCCTCCTACCACAATGACAATTAGGGCAAGCGCCTCGGCGGCAGCGTCATCCCTCAGGCGCACCCGACCGGATATCCGCTCTATCGGCTGGAATGGCAGGCGGTTGGTTCGCTGCAAAGGCGCCTGCGCAACTGCATGATTGGGGTGCCGGCCGAGCCTTTCGCCTTCGGCGCGCCGGAACTCATCGACCTGGAGCTTTACCTGAGGGAGCGGGCGCGCGGCCTGCCGGTGGAGACGCCGGCGGTGCGGCCGTGAGGCCGCCAATGCCGATTCCAATGTTCCGCTGCAGTTTCTGGTGAGCGCGGCATGCTGGTGATATTCCCGCCGCAACCTGAGATGAGAGACCGACTCCCTCGGCGCCTGCCGAGGGAGCGTAGGTGATCTATCCTCAGGCTTCCAGGAGAGCCTTGATCCGCTCCGGCGTGAAAGGCATGGCGCGGACCCGCTTGCCCGTTAGGGCATGGAAGGCGTTCGCAACCGCTGCCCCGGTCATCGGGACACCGATTTCTCCAGCACCAGACGGCGCGGCGCCCGATTCCACTATGCGAACCTCGACTTCGGGAATTTCATTGAGGCGGAGCGGCTCATAGTCATAGAAATTGTTCTGCTGAACCTCGCCCTGAGCGATCGTAGCGCGTTCCTTCAGAAGACCGGAGAGCCCGAAGATGATCCCGCCCTCCGCTTGCGCCACGAGGTTCCGCGGATGAATCGCGATCCCTGGATCGACGACGGCCCAGAAGCGGTGAACACGTATCTGGCCGGATTCCCGGTCTATCGAGATCTCGGCCACGCCGGCGCCGAGCGTGGTTTTGTAGCCGGCGAAAGACATTCCGTGGGCACGCCCTTCCGGGGCGTTGCCGAAATTCGACATTGCGACGAGCTCATCGAGAACTTTTTTGCCGCGGGGGCTTTTCGCGAGAAGTCGCTGCCTGAAGGAAACCGGATCGCTGTTGGCCGCTTCAGCAAGTTCGTCGATGAAGCACTCGCGCGCGAAAAGGTTCGGCACCCAGCCAATGCCGCGCCAGGCCGACACGCGCGAACGGCGCGGTATGATCACATGCTCGGCAAGAAAATCGGGGATGTCATAATCCACGCTTTCCGTGCCTTCCATGACCAGGACGTCTCGGTTGTTTGCGCTCGCCCATCTTGGTGGTGCCGCGAACTCAAGGATTGAGGGGCTGGCCACGCGGTGGCGGAGAGCGACGACCTCACCCTTATCGTTGAGCGCGGCTTGGATCTTATGCGCCGTGAGCGGCCGAAGCCATCCGTTCTTGACGTCGTCCTCGCGTGTCCACATCAGCTTGACCGGCCGTTGGACCTGTCGGGAAAGCAGAAGCGCATCGCGGAGGTTGTCGCGAGCAAAGAATGTGCGGCGGCCGAACGCGCCCCCCATTTGCATCGCGTGGAAACGGATGCGATCGGGCGTTATTTCCAGCGTCTGAGCGGCGGCGGCGATGGAAACCGATTGACTCTGCGTGCCGAGCCAGACGTCCGCCCCCTTGCCGTCGGGGTCCACGGAAGCCACCGCGTTCAGCGGCTCCATCTGCGCGTCGTAGGTCTGTTCGGTGGTGTAGTCAGCTTCGAAGATTTGGCCCTGATCAGTGCTCAGTGCTGCTACCGCGTTGCCACGCTCCTCCCAGGGAGTGGCTTCTCGGGCCGTATCGTTCGCCGCGGCGACGGTTGCGGCGAGATCAGTCTCGCTCTCTGCGGAACGGAACGGTGAGGTGGTGCTCCATTCGACCTTCAGGAGATCCCGAGCCTTGAGGGCAATTTCCCATTGCTCGGCAACGACCGCGACGGAATTGCGAAGTTGTATGACGTCAATCACACCCGGAACGGCCCTTGCTTCGCTGTCCATAACGGATGTCGGAGTCTCACCTTCGACGGGTGCGAGGAGTTGGGCCGCATAGACCATGCCCGGCACACGGACGTCGATCGAATAGATCGCCTCGCCGCGGGTCTTCCCTGGAATATCGCGGCGCTCCACATCGGAGCCGATGATGCGATATGCGGACCGTGGCTTGAAGTCAGCAGCGGTGATCTCCGGTACGTCGGTGACGATCGTTTGCAGGGCCGTCACCTCGCCGAATGTCATGCGGCGGCCAGTCGGGGCGTGGAGCATGATGCCCGGCTCGGTCGTCACTTCGGCCGCTGGAACGTTCCACGCGGCCGCGGCCGAGTGAATGAGGATGCGCCGCGCACCGGCTCCCGCTCGCCGCATGATATCGAAGTATCCCGCCACCGAGGAACTGCCGGCCGTAAACAGAAGGCCACCAGTACCGGGATTGCCGTAGACGTTCTCGGCGCCCTGGTGGACCTGTTCGACGATGACTTTCGACCAGTCGGCATCAAGCTCTTCGGCAAGGATCATGGGGAGCGACGTCATCACGCCTTGCCCCATCTCGGTTGACCCGAAACGTATGGTGACCTGATCGTCGCGACGGATCGAAACCCACGCGTTTGCTGACAGTCCGCCGGCCTCCTGAGCGAGCGCTTCGCCAGTGAGCACCTTGACGGCACCGCCGGCCATGATGGCAAAGCCGAGGGCACCGACGGAACCCAGAAAACCTCGACGGGAAAGCTGTGTTCTCGTGGTCATGATCAGCCCTCCTTCACGGCCCGCTCGATCGCACGCACAATGCGGGGATAGGTGCCGCAGCGGCACAGGTTCGCGGTCATTGTGTCGACGATCTCGTCCCGCGAGGGATTGGGATTGTTCGCGAGGAGCGCCGCCGCTCGCATGATCTGGCCGGATTGGCAGTATCCGCATTGCGGTGCCTGTTCAGCAATCCAGGCCTTCTGCAGGGGATGGTCACCGGTCGGTGAAAGGCCCTCGATCGTGGTGATGCTTTGCCCAACGACCGCCTCGAACGGGGTCTGGCAAGCGTAGATTGCCTCACCGTTGAGATGCACCGTGCACGCTCCACAGGAAGCGACGCCGCACCCGAACTTGGTTCCCGTGAGGCCGAGATGCTCGCGTAGAACCCAGAGCAAGGGGGTATCCGGCTCGACCTCGACATCGAGATTTAGCCCATTGACGATCAGGTTAGCCATTCGAAACTCCTCTGGTTGGGGGGCGCTGCCCGCGTCAGCGGACTTCCATGAGATATGAGACGATGGCTCGCCGCTCGTTCGCATTCGGCACCGCGACAGGCATCGTTGTTCCAGGAACCGCTTGCCGCGGATTGGCGAGAAAGCGATCGAGAGCCTGATCGTCCCAGACGATCCCAGACCGGCGCAGCGCCTCTGAATAGCGTGCCCCGTCGACCTGCCCAGCTGTCCTACCAGCGACGCCGGACAGATGCGGGCCGACCCGATTCTGGCCCGGCTGAAGCGTATGGCATGAGGCGCAACGCTGCCGAAAAAGGCGTTCGCCGTCGAGCTGCTGCGCGTCGGCATTGTTCGGAGCAGCGACACTCAACAGGACGAGAGCTGATGCCGTGAATAGGAGACTGAACTTCGTCTGCATGGTCCGAAACCCTTAAGTTTTCGCCGAGCAGACAAGCGCCGGCGATTGATGTGCTGACTTTGGCATCATTCTGAAGTTTGATAATTCCAGCGAATCCGACATCACCATTCGAATTTCGCCAACAATACTGCTCGTCACTCGCGCCGGTTTTTTGAGGGCTGGCGTGCGGCGAATGCTGGACGCGCCACCACTCAGAATGGTGCGAGACCCAGGATCGCGTCGCAGCGACGCTATGGCGAAGAACCGCCCAAATGTTGGCTACGCGACAGAGCCCCGGAGTTCGGAGACGGGTCAGCCGAACCGCGCCTGGCCCCATCGCGCGCACGGGGAAATCCGGACCGAACGGTGAGGGTCTGCACGTTGCATCCGGAACCATGCGATGAGCCCTTCGTTTGATCCAGCGGCGCGCCGGAAGCATCGGCGGCAACGGCGTATTGTCGTGATACTTGTTTCTCGGGCTGGAGACGATGTTCTATCTCGCACTTGCTTCGGACTATGACGGGACCCTGGCCGAGGACGGAATCGTCAGCGACGCAACGCTGGCGGCGGTCGAGGAATTCAAGGAAACCGGACGCAAATTCATCCTGGTCACCGGCCGCGAGCTTCCAGACCTGAAGCGCGTCTTTCCCCGCCTCGACGTCTGCGACATGGTGGTGGCCGAGAACGGCGCGCTCCTCTATGTGCCCGCTACCGAGGAAGAGCTGCCGATCGCCCCGCCGCCTCCGCCGGAATTCGTGGCGAGGCTGAAGGAAAAGGAGGTCACGCCGCTTTCCGTCGGGCATTCGATCGTCGCCACCTGGGAGCCTCACCAGGATATCGTGCTCGAGACCATCAAGGAGTTGGGGCTGGAACTCGAGATCATCTTCAACAAGGGCGCGGTGATGGTCCTGCCGAGCGGGGTCAATAAGGCGACGGGCCTCGCGGCCGCCCTGTCTCAGCTCAAGCTTTCTCCGCACAACGTGATCGGCATCGGGGATGCCGAGAACGATCATGCCTTCCTCACGGCCTGCGGCCTGAGCGTCGCCGTGGCCAACGCGCTTCCGGCGGTGAAGAAGACGGCGGACCTGGTGACCGACGGCGCAGGAAGCGCCGGGGTGGAGGAACTGATAGGGCTACTTGGGGAAGAAAGCCGGCTCCCGTTCCTTCCGCGGCACAATATCGTCATCGGCCGCATGGGCGAGGGCCGGGAGATCGCGATCGCCCCGCAATCGGTGATGCTGATCGCGGGCAGTTCCGGGATCGGGAAGTCCACGCTCGCCACCGCGTTGACGGAGAAGATGGTCGAACACCGGTTCCAGTTCCTCGTCTTCGACCCGGAAGGCGATTACGACCGCCTCGAAAACGCCGTCTCAGTCGGGGACGCCCGCACAGCGCCCACCAAGGAACAGGTTCTTGAGCTTCTGTCTGAGACAGCGAACAACGTGGTCGTGAACACGCTTTCCCTGCACCTGGCGGAGCGTCCGGCCTTCTTCGCCGACCTCCAGTCGGAGCTGGCGAGTTTTCGCGCCCGCACGGGGCGGCCGCACTGGCTCATCGTAGACGAGGCGCATCATTTGTTGCCGAAGGCCCGCGACGGGGCGAGCCTGGCGCTGAGCCAGGATATGCCCGGCATGGTGCTGATCACCGTCCATCCCGACTCGCTCTCGGTGGATGCCCTCAGGGGCGTCGACGTCGCCGTGGCCCTCGGCCCGCAATCGGACCAGGTTATCGGCACGCTCTGCGCCGCGGTCGGTGCGAATCCGCCGGAGAGGCTGGCTCCAGCGCCGAAGAACGACGTGCTTTTCTGGCAACGCGAGAGCGGCGATATTCTCGTGGTGACGCCGATATCGCCCAAGCAGGTTCACGAGCGCCACACGCGCAAATATGCGGAAGGGGACCTGGGCGAGGAGCGCAGCTTCTATTTCCGCGGTCCGGAAGGCGCGATGAACCTGCGCGCGCAGAATCTGATGATTTTCCAGCAGCTTGCCGAGGGCATCGATGATGCGACATGGGATTACCATCTGCGGGAAGGGCATTATTCGGAGTGGTTCCGCTCGGCGGTCAAGGACGAGGACCTCGCCGATGAAGCAGCCATGATCGAGACGGACCGAAGCCTTGCGCCGCAGCAGAGCAGGCATCTGATGGCGGAGGCCATCCGAAAGCGCTACACGGCTCCGGCTGCAGCATTGCCGTGAGTAAAGGGGAGGGCAGTCGCGAGCATCTGATCGCACAGTGGAGGAGGAAAGCATGAGCAGCGAGGCTTCTTCGAAACGGCCGACGATCGCACGCATCTGGCGCGGCCGCACCCGGCGCGAATTGGCGGACGAATACGAAGCCTACAACTTCGAGGCTGGCGTCAGGCCGCTGATCGAAAAGGCGATGGGCGTGCAGACATTGCGTGAGGATCGCGGAGACGAGACCGAGTTCATCACGATCTCCTATTGGGAGAGCATCGAAGCGATGACGCGGTTTACCGGCGGTGATCCCCTGCAAATCCACCATCTCGATCGTGACGCCGAATTCCTGATCGAACTGCCCGACCGCGTGCAGGTCCTCAGGATTTACGGTTCCTATGGAAGTGTGGGCGGAACGCCGGAGCAATAAGCCCTCGGTTATCCGAAACGACTCTCGAGCCAATTGACGGCGAAGGCCACCATTTCGGCGGCAGGGACGAGGACGGACGGTGCGGAGCCGACAACGCCCTGCGCTCCACGGCTTTCGGCGAGGAATTCCTCGACGATCGTGCGGAAATAATCCGGATCGAGACCGTCGACCACGGGATCGCTGGTGTCGAATTCCTCGATCATCCGCCACACGGTCCGGCCTCCTTCCAGAAGCGGCGCCTCGATGCGGCGGATGCGCTTCCCGGGGATGCGCGCAAGGTGTTCCGCGTGGTGCACGATGCTCATCGTATCGCGTGGTGCGCCGACCATCAGCACCTTACCGCGCGCTTCCACCAGCTTGGCGAAAGGCGAGCCCTCGCCATAGCCGTAATCGAGCGGATGATCGGCCGTGAACCATTCAGCCCTCCCGCCGATCGCCGCAACGGAGGCTCCGGGATTGCCGCTGCGAAGCGCGCCCGGCGCAGTACGCACGAACTCGGCGAAGACGCCGTGGTCGCGGCTTGCCCGGCTCGAAAGAGGATCGAAGGGCGGGATGTCGGGCTTCAGGCTTTCCGGTATCCGCCCTTGCTCGTCCGCCGCCTCATCATAACAGGCGTCCCAGTCCACATAGCACAGGAGGGTGCCCTCGGGCCCGACCACGTCGCGTATGGCGCCGATCAGCGCATCGGGTCCGTTGAG